>ERZ791899.67-NODE-67-length-137970-cov-32.214603_pt1 | contig 137970 bp, 168 predicted proteins | sample MGYA00510151_ERZ791899 | MGnify/ENA primary metagenome ERZ791899 (study PRJEB30046, sample SAMN00792118) | human gut metagenome | study: EMG produced TPA metagenomics assembly of the A metagenome-wide association study of gut microbiota in type 2...
CGCTGTCTTCACTATGCCTATGCGCGGCTCATTGCTCGCGTAACTTTCCATTTACAGTGTAATATTATCCACCTTTTTCCATTCGAAAAAAATCCCCCTTTTTGAAAATTTGCTATCTGTTGCCTGATGGAAACTAATGGTAGAATTCAATTATCAAATAAAACAGACGGCCGTCAGTGATAATGATAAATACAAAAAACAATATTTACCTATTGGGAGGACGAGTGTATGAAGCGTAAATTATTATCTACCGTACTTGCGGTAACCATGGCAGTATCCAGGCTGACCGGATGTGGACGGAGCGGAACAAATGAAGCAACAGGAACAGGCGCTGCAACGACAGATGCCAAAACAGAGACCTATCGTGTCCGGATTCCTATAGACAGCTGCGATTTTTCCCTGGCGCATTACGAAGCAGACGGGGAAGAGGCGGATGAGAATTCTGAACACTTTTCTTTTGAAAGATTGGAAAAATACATTCTGCCACTGCTGGATGCGGCGGAGAAAGCTTACGGCGGGAAGCTGGATATCCTCCTGTCCCCCTGGAGTCCGCCGGTCTACATGAAGACCAATGGAGAGCGGAACAACGGCGGCAAATTAAAGCCGGAATACCGGAAGCGCTGGGCAGAGTATATCTGCCGTTACATTGAGGAATACCGCAGCCGCGGGCATTTGTGGCATTTCACCCATTTCCTGAAGCCGGGAGCACAACGGATAGGTGTGACCCGCTACACGGACAAGATCGAGGTGACGGCTTTTGAAAAAGACGGACGGATCGTTGTCGTGCTTTTGAATCGAACGGAGGAAGAGATTCCGGTGTGTCTGTGGCTGGGAGAATACTGCGCAGAATGGATATCGAAGGCAAAGTCCATTATGACAGCGGAGATCGAGAGATAAGAATAAGAGATATAGGTAATTACGAAAAAACAGTGGGAACCGGAAGCGGAACCCACTGTTTTTGCGCATATGCCCCGGGCGGGTTGACAGAATGGTGGAAACCGTAGTATTTTGAAACAGACCACTGTGGATAACAGGGCAAGTGAAAAATGTAGGCAGAAGAAAAGTAAGTTACGACAGAAGAATGAGGATACAGATATATGAAAATCTATTTGGTAAGACACGGGGAGACAGACTGGAACCAGGCGGGGCGGCTGCAGGGACAGACGGATATTGACCTGGATGCTCAAGGTTTTGCGCAGGCGGCGGAAGCGGCAGAGAGATTAAAGGAAGTTCCTTTTGAAATCGCGTTTTGTTCCCCGCTGATCCGTGCAAGACATACGGCAGAGACCATTGTGGGCGAGAGGAAAATTACGCTGACCACAGACGAAAGACTCCGGGAACTCAATTTCGGACCATGGGAAGGGACCGATGTCCGTAAAATCCGGGAGGGGGCCAACAGTCCGTTTACGGATCCGGGGAGCTATCTCCCGCCCGAGGGAGCGGAAAGTTTTGCCCAGTTGTATGCCAGAAGCGGCGAGTTCGTGAAGCAGGTGTTGCTGCCGTTGGAGGGAACTTATGAAACAGTGCTGGTGGTAGCTCATGGAGCATTGAATCGCAGTATCCTGAATGCGGTGTTGGATATTCCGGTCAGCGACTTCTGGCATTTCCATATGGGCAACTGTGCTACTGCGATTCTGGAATGCCGGGAAGGAAAGCTGTCTCTGTTGGAATATCAGGACAGTGAAAGTGTAAATACGAAGAGCAAACTGCTGTAAGTTCCGGATACAGAGCTTGCAGACTGCTGAAAGGTGAGAGGTTAAGAATGCACATAGACAGAGAAGATATGCTGGAACTGACCAGAAGAATGACCGTGTCCCGCAACTGTTTTTCCAGAATTGCAGGAGCCTATATGGACGAAGAAGGGTTTATTGACGGTACTTTTAATACTCATTTTCTGAAGTTGTCCGGAAGCGAAAAAGAGAAAAATCTGAATATTGCCAAGACGGTACCTTATTCCAATACCAATGTGAATCTGAAAAACTACCGACTGGATCAGGGAGCCCGGAAACCGGGCAGCATTATGCAGTTATTGGAGGCATTACGGCAGTGCGAACTGAAAAATGATGCATTATTGTACTCCCTCTATGAATATATTGGGGAGAGATACCAGCCGGGATATCCTTATGCCGTTTATCTTTTCTTCGGCAGCTACGATGTACCCACCAAGGGAAAAGACAAAGAGAACCAGTGGGAGTCCGAGGAAGTCTATCAGTTTCTCATCGGCACGATCAGTCCGGTGACCGGAGACTACGAGGCCGGAAAACCGGAGGCGGGATTTTTGTACCCTGCCTTTGCCAACCACAGCACAGACATTGACGGTATCAACATCTATCAGGCGGAGGAAGGGGCACAGTTATTTGCAAAAATACTGGGCGTACAGGCTTGACAGAAAGGCATTTCTTCCCTATAATACGCTCTGGAACAAAATGAATAACCGGTCATAAAACCCGTGAGGGAGTGGATTTTTCAAGATATCGATCTTATTTTCGCCACACAGCAGGAATGTTGTGTGGCGTTTGTTGTTTAAGGAGAGGAAAAATGAACCAGACTTATATGAAAGAAAAGAAGATATTCCCGTTGGTCATGTCCATGGCACTTCCCATGATGCTGTCCATGGCATTTAATTCCCTCTATAACATTGTAGACAGTTATTTCGTGGCGAAGCTCAGTGAAGATGCCATGACGGCATTGTCTTTAGTCTATCCGGCACAGAACTTGTTGACGGCGGTGGCAGTGGGCTTCGGTGTGGGTGTGAATGCCATGATCTCCTTCTATCTGGGAGCACAGAATCAGGAAAAAGCGGATAAGACGGCAACCCAGGGCATGGTGCTGGGAGTATTGCACGGCGTACTGCTTATGATCTTATTCCTCTGCGGCATGAACTGGTTCTTAGGGATGTTTACGAAGAGCGATACCGTGCGGGCACTGGGCATGGAATATTCCAATGTGGTATTCCTGTTTTCCACCATTGTCACCGGAGGTATCACGTTAGAGAAAATCTTTCAGGCGGTGGGCCGGATGCGTGCCACCATGGTCAGTATGATCGCCGGATTTGTGACGAATATTGTGTTGGATCCGTTGTTGATCTTCGGTATCGGACCGTTTCCCCGGATGGAGATCGCCGGAGCGGCTTTGGCTACCGGAATCGGTCAGGTGATCACGTTATTAGTATATATCATCTATTACGTGTTGGATCCGTTGCCGGTAAAATTGCGCAGAACTTATCTGCGACCGGAAGGAGAGATCTGTGGCAAGACCTACGGCATCGGCATTCCGGCTACGTTGAATATGGCACTGCCGTCTCTGTTGATTTCCGCACTGAACGGTATTCTGGCGGCTTATTCGGGTGCGTATGTGCTGGTACTGGGCGTTTATTACAAGCTGCAGACCTTTATCTATCTGCCCTCCAATGGCATCATTCAGGGCATCCGGCCACTGATTGGTTACAATTACGGTGCCGGAGAGCGGAAGCGTGTGGAGCAGATCTACCGGTTGACGCTGGAACTGACTGCCGGGATCATGGCTATCGGCACGGCATTGTGCTGGCTGATCCCCGGAGGACTGATCGGACTGTTCACCGAGAATCCGGAGACTGTTACCATCGGTATTACAGCACTGCACATCATCAGTCTGGGCTTTATTCTGTCCGCTGTGTCGGTGACCAGCTCCGGTGCACTGGAGGCGCTGGGACAGGGCCTGGCTTCCCTGGTGATCTCCGTGATGCGGTATGTGGCGGTGATCATCCCTGCGGCATTTGTGCTGAGCCGCCTGATCGGCGTCACCGGTGTGTGGTGGGCATTTGTCTGCACTGAGAGCGTGACTGCGGTGGTGGCGTATGTGTTGTACCACAGGGTGTGGAAGAGAGCGTAAGAGGCGAGTACCGTTCACATTCGCGGCCGTTCACCCCGCGCCATTCGTACCCGTGGTCGTTCACCCCGCGCCATTCGCACCCGTGGTCGTTCACCCCGCGCCATTCGCAAAATCGCCTCTTCGAGGCTTTCCGCTGCTACGCAGCTGCCTTTTGCTCATGAGATGGCGCTCCCCTCGTCGATTTGCACAGAGCCGGCTCCTTACGCAAGCGTAAAGCCGTCTCCGCACAAATCGACGGGTGAACTGATGTATACACAATATCTTGTATCCTTTAATTGACTTCCCCTACAAAGTATTGTAGAATAGACCGTGATAGGTTTTACGGGCGAAAGCCCATGGGGACACGAAGGTAAGGGGGTACATAAGATGTTTCAGGTAATCAAACGAGATGGTTCCAAATCGGACTTTACACTGACGAAGATCAATGATGCCATTATGAAGGCTTTTACTGCGACGCAGATGAGCTACAATAATGACATTATTGATCTTCTTGCGTTACGGGTAACTGCGGATTTCCAGAAAAAGGTGGAGAATGACGAGATCCACGTGGAAGACATTCAGGACAGTGTGGAGCGTGTACTGGGACAGGCCGGCTATGAAGAGGTGGCGAAAGCGTATATTCTGTACCGCAAGCAGCGGGAGAAAATGCGTGCCATGAAGTCTACCATTCTGGACTACAAGGATGTGGTCAACAGTTATGTCAAGGTGGAAGACTGGCGTGTGAAAGAGAACTCCACGGTGACCTATTCCGTAGGTGGTCTGATCTTAAGCAACTCGGGTGCGGTGACGGCGAACTACTGGCTGTCTGAAATCTATGATGAAGAGATTGCAGAGGCACATCGGAATGCGGATATCCATATCCATGATCTGTCCATGCTGACCGGCTACTGTGCCGGATGGTCCTTAAAGCAGCTGATCAAGGAAGGACTGGGCGGCATCACCGGCAAGATTACTTCTGCTCCGGCGAGACACTTATCCGTGCTATGCAACCAGATGGTAAATTTCCTGGGGATCATGCAGAACGAATGGGCGGGAGCACAGGCATTTTCTTCCTTTGATACCTATCTTGCCCCATTTGTAAAGGTAGATAATTTAAGCTATCCCGAAGTGAAAAAATGCATCGAAGCATTTATTTACGGTGTCAACACCCCCAGCCGCTGGGGCACACAGGCTCCTTTTTCCAATATCACGCTAGACTGGACGGTGCCCGATGATCTGGCAGAGCTGCCGGCGCTGGTAGGCGGTGTGGAGATGGATTTCAAATATAAGGATTGTAAAAAGGAAATGGACATGGTCAACAAGGCGTTTATCGAGACCATGATCGAGGGCGATTCCAACGGCCGTGGTTTCCAGTATCCGATCCCGACTTATTCCATCACAAAGGATTTTGACTGGTCCGATACCGAGAACAACAGACTGTTATTCGAGATGACCGCAAAATACGGCACCCCGTATTTTTCCAACTATATCAATTCCGACATGCAGCCCAGCGATGTCCGCAGTATGTGCTGCCGATTGCGCCTGGATTTAAGAGAACTGCGTAAGAAGACCGGAGGATTCTTCGGTTCCGGCGAGAGCACCGGAAGCGTGGGCGTTGTCACCATCAATATGCCCAGAATCGCATATCTGTCTGCCAACAAGGACGAGTTTTACGCAAGACTGAACCACATGATGGACATTGCAGCCAGATCCCTGAAGATCAAGCGCGGTGTCATTACGAAGCTGCTGAACGAGGGACTGTATCCCTATACCAAGCGGTATCTGGGAACCTTTGAGAATCATTTTTCCACCATCGGTCTGATCGGTATGAATGAAGTGGGCTTAAATGCCAACTGGCTGAGAGCGGATATGAGCGATCCCAGGACCCAGGAGTTCACCAAGGAAGTACTGAACCATATGAGAGAGCGTCTGTCGGATTATCAGGAGCAGTACGGAGACCTCTACAATCTGGAGGCGACCCCTGCGGAGAGTACCACGTACCGTCTGGCAAAGCACGACAGAAAGCGCTGGCCCGGCATCAAGACGGCCGGAAAGCCCGGAGATACCCCTTATTATACGAATTCCTCCCATCTGCCGGTGGACTATACCGTGGATATTTTCGATGCACTGGATATTCAGGATGAATTGCAGACCCTGTATACTTCCGGCACAGTGTTCCATGCATTCCTGGGAGAAAAGCTTCCCGACTGGAAGGCAGCGGCTTCTCTGGTACGCACCATAGCTTCCAATTACAAGCTGCCCTATTACACCCTGTCTCCGACTTATTCCATCTGTAAGGAGCATGGTTATCTGGCGGGCGAAGTGAAGGTATGTCCTCACTGTGGGGCGAAGACCGAGGTCTACAGCCGTATCACCGGTTACTATCGTCCGGTACAGAACTGGAATGATGGTAAGCTACAGGAATACGCCAACAGAACAGAGTATGATATTGCACATTCTTCCCTGAAGCGTCCCACCAGAAGCGTGGTGACCTTGTCCAATTTTGCAGAAGAGGTGGATGTAAAAGTGGAGCAGCCGCAGAACATCAAGTATCTGTTCACCACCAAGACCTGTCCCAACTGTAAGCTGGTGAAGGAATATCTGAAAAATGTACCCTACGTGACCATCGATGCGGAGGAGAATATGGAGCTGGCAAGACGTTACGGTGTAATGCAGGCACCGACTCTGGTGGTGGTAAACGGTGACAGCCATAAAAAGTATGTAAATGCTTCAAATATCAAGAAGTACGTTGACCAACTGACATTAGTTGGGGTAGAATAGAAACAGGTCAGGAGGCATCGCCCGAAGGCGGTGCCTTTGCTGTGTAATAATATAAATTCAAAGGCAGATCTATTGCAGAACGGAGGAAATATGATCAACAAACTGATCACTCGAATCAAAGAAACCAACGCACCGATCGTGGTAGGACTGGATCCTATGATGAAATTCGTGCCGGAATATATTAAGAAAGCAGCATTCACCGAATACGGTGAGACACTGGAAGGTGCTGCAGAGGCCATCTGGCAGTACAATAAGGGGATTGTGGATGCTATTTATGATTTAGTACCCGCTGTGAAGCCTCAGGTGGCAATGTATGAGCAGTTCGGTATTCCCGGCATGGTGGCATTTAAGAAGACTGTGGATTATTGTAAGGAAAAAGGCCTGATCGTCATCGGCGATATCAAGCGCGGCGATATCGGATCCACTTCCGAAGCATACGCGGTAGGACATCTGGGCAAAGTACAGGTAGGCAGCAAGAGCTATTACGGTTTTGATGAAGATTTTGTAACCGTGAACCCTTATCTGGGATCCGACGGTGTAAATCCTTTTGTGAAGATCTGTAAGGAAGAGAAAAAAGGTATTTTCGTACTGGTGAAGACTTCCAATCCCAGCAGCGGCGAGTTCCAGGATCAGCTGGTGAACGGCAGACCTCTGTATGAGCTGGTAGGAGAAAAGGTAGCAGCCTGGGGAGCTGACTGTATGGGTGATTCCTACAGCTATGTAGGTGCTGTCGTAGGAGCAACCTATCCTGAGCAGGGAAAGGTACTGCGTAAGGTAATGCCCAAGGCATTTATTCTGGTGCCCGGTTACGGTGCACAGGGCGGTAAAGGCGCAGATCTGGTACATTTTTTCAATGAGGACGGACTGGGTGCCATTATCAACTCTTCCCGTGGCATCATTGCTGCATACCAGCAGGAGAAATACGCACAGTTTGGCGAGCAGAATTATGCAGATGCTTCCCGTGCGGCAGTACTGGATATGCGTGAAGATATCGCACAGGCGCTGGCAGCACGCTAGGCAGAAGACAGCTACTATTCAGAGGCTCATTCGCAAAATCGTCTCTTTGAGACTTTGCTTTTGGCTCTGAATAGTGATAAATGTATGGGGTGTCCACAAGCGGACAGATGGGAGAACAGAGGATGAAAGAAGAGTTATATATTACCTTCCACTCGGAGGATGATATCAGACATTTTGTAGATACCTGCAACGAATTCGACGATGCAATCGACATCCGTATTCAGAAGATGGCAATGGATGCAAAGTCACTTTTGGGAATGCTCCTGATGAAGACTGAGGAACCGCTGGAGATCGAATATGCCTGCTATGATGATGAAGACAATTACGAAGAATTCAAGCAGGCCATCCTGGAAAAATACGACGTAAAAGTCGTACAGGCTACGGAAAAGCAGGCAGCAGATAAAATTGTTTGAAAAAATTGAAAAATTCTATTGACATTTTCGCCCGCAGCAGTTACAATACATACTGTTGCAGGCGAAAACCTGTAAATGAAATGTACGTGTAGCTCAGCTGGATAGAGCGTCTGGCTACGGACCAGAAGGTCGTGGGTTCGAATCCTGTCACGTACATCTAAGGCCCCGGAGATGATGTCTCCGGGGTTTTTATTTACGCGAGCAACGAGCCAAAGTCCGTGCTTGCACGAGACCTTGGCGACTGCCGCGATAACTTGAGAAACTCGCAAAGCGTGTTTCTCATAGTTTTGCATTTTAGAAAAGTTTTAGAAATACTTCCCGATCCGTATATTTACGTGGTACTTATGTCATGCTAAAATGATGATGTAAATGGAGGAAGTCGTGAAAGTATGAACAAACAGGAATTTGTGGACCGACTGCGGATGGCGCTGAATGGGCGTGTTTCTCCCGGTCTGGTCATGGATAATGTAAATTATTACCAGGATTATATAAATACAGAGATCCGCAAGGGCAGGACAGAAGAGGAAGTCTTAGAGAGCCTGGGAGATCCCAGACTGATCGCCCGCACAATCATTCAGACCAACGGTGGAGACAACCGTTCCGGATACCGGAACACGGTCTACGGCAACGGAGAGTATCGGGAGGCTGCCGGACAGAATGTCCATCGTAGTTATACAGAGGAAGACGATGGCTACGGAACACACCAGAGTAAGGTGGGAAATGTTCTGGCGAAGCTTCCGGGCTGGGTGTGGCTGATCCTTGGGATTCTGGTGGTAGTATTGATCTTCGGTGCGGTATTTTCCGTATTGTCTTTTCTGGCACCGGTACTGATTCCGATTGTGGTAGTATTGTTCCTGGTGAAATTATTTCGGGACTGGCTTAACTAGCAACTATATAAATCAGCTATTCATAGTCCCTCAATTCGCAAAACGCCTCTGCGAGGCTTACTTTTTGCTCATTGAGGTTACTTCGTCAAATAAATATAATCGAAGTACCTTACAGATGCGAGCATCTGACGGTTGCTCCGATTATATTTATTGACTCTGAATAGTTCCAACGTAAAGAGCCACCAGGGGGAAGCTGGTGACTCTCATGAGGGGAGTATAAATAAATAATACATAAGGGTGCAAATAGAATCATGAAGGGGTTTCTATTTACAATTATGATTATAGTACTAATGATATAAAAATGCAAGAAGAAATTTAGTTCTAAAGTACCATAATTTTTTGGGCATATTTTTGTGCGAAATAGACATACTACTCCTGTAACTAAAAAAGATATTTCCTATCAGGAGGTCACAAATATGTCTAACAATTATGAACAGAACAATCAGAACAAGTATAACAACTCTTATGACGAGAGCGAGAACAGTAAGAACTCCCAGAATAAGCAGAACAGCCAGAATCAGAATAAGAATCAGAGCAACAACAGGGAGCAGAACAAGAGCTGCTAATCGGGTGCATAATTTTTCAGGGGCTGCCGCAAGGCAGCCCTATTTACATATTTTCAGAATCCATATATAATAACTTTATATGTGCAATAATTGATGACTAAGATCCGGAGGAACGAATGAGACGTTTTGAATTGATTGCTCCCTGCCATTTCGGTATGGAATCAGTATTAAAAAGAGAGATCACAGATCTGGGATATGATATTACAGAAGTGGCGGATGGTCGTGTCACCTTTTTCGGAGATGAGGAGGCTTTGTGCAGAGCAAATATTTTTCTGCGGACGGCAGAAAGAATCCTTATCAAAATCGGAAGTTTTCATGCGGAGACTTTTGAAGAACTGTTTCTGGGCACGAAAAATCTTCCCTGGGAAGAATACATTCCGAAGGACGGCAAATTCTGGGTGGCCAAGGCAGCTAGTGTAAAGTCCAAATTGTTCAGCCCCTCGGATATTCAGTCCATTATGAAAAAAGCAATGGTGGAGCGGCTGAAGGCCCAGTATGAGATCAGCTGGTTCCCTGAAGATGGAGAAAATTTCCCTGTCCGGGTATTCCTGATGAAGGATGAAGTGACCGTGGGACTGGACAGCACCGGAGAGTCCTTACATAAGAGAGGATATCGTAAGCTGACGGCAAAAGCCCCCATTGCGGAGAACCTGGCTGCTGCACTGATTGAACTGACTCCCTGGAATGCGGGCAGGATCCTGGTGGATCCCTTCTGCGGAAGCGGCACCTTCCCTATTGAGGCAGCCATGATGGCGGCCAATATGGCACCCGGCAGGAACCGCAGTTTTACGGCGGAAGAATGGCCCCATATCATAGGAAGAAAGGTATGGTATGATACAATGGATGAGGCGGAAGAGATGATCAATCTGTCAGTGGAGACAGATATTCAGGGCTATGATATTGACGAGGATATGGTGAAGATCGCCAGAGAAAATGCACGGATGGCGGGTGTGGACAAGCTGATCCATTTTCAGCGTCGTGGTGTGGAAGAGCTTCATCACCCGAAGAAATACGGCTTTATTATCACCAATCCTCCCTATGGAGAGCGTTTGCAGGATAAGAGCCAGATGCCGCAGTTGTACCGTACCATCGGAGAACGATTCAGGGAACTGGATTCCTGGAGTATGTATCTGATCACTGCCTATGAGCAGGCAGAGAAGGATATCGGCAGGAAAGCGGACAAGAACCGCAAGATCTACAACGGAATGATGAAGACTTATTATTATCAGTTTCTGGGACCGAAGCCTCCGAAGAGAAGAGACGTTTAGAAGAAATGAAAAATTTACTGCAGATCAGGGATCAACAACAGAATAGACGCATTACATTGATCCTCTGGCTCCTGCTGGGAAGTATGTCTATGGGCATCATGCTCTGGACGGCAGCGCATAAGACGGTGGTGATCTCCGCGTTAAGTCAGGAACAGGGCGGTCTGGTCACAGAGAATCAGGCGGAACGGTCCCATGAAATGCAGCTGGCCATGGCGGAAGACAGGAAGGCAGAACGGGAGATCTGTATACCATTGGAGACCGGTACGAAAGCGGAAAATGTAGTGGTGGAAAATCATTACATGGAAAGGGAACTCTGGATCTATGTGCAGAACGGCAGAAAATCTTTTTACCGGGAACATCAGCTTACCGGAGATTTCAGCCTGGTGGGAAACGGCATCTGTGAAGCACAGAACGAGGGCGTATTGCTCAGATTGTCCATGAAGGAGATCCTGGAGTATCACAGTACTCTGGAAGAGGGAACTCTGAAGATCGATTTTGTCAATCCCAGAGAATCTTACGACCGGATCGTAGTGCTGGATCCCGTGGGAGGCGGAAGGGACAGAGGCGTTGCCGATTCCGGATGTGAGGAGAAGAACATCGCTCTGGAGGTGGCAAGACAGACGGCACAGCTGTTGGAAGGAAGCATGGTAAAAATATATCTTACCCGTACAGAAGATACAGAGGTCGCACAGGAAGTAAGGCGTAGCTTCGCTGACTGGGTGGATGCAGATCTGTACCTGGAGATCGGACTGTCAGCAGATGATGCACAGGAGAGTACCTACGGCATCCGGGCAGAATACAATGATGAGTATTATCTGCCGGATTTCGGAAATGTACAATGGGCCGACTGCGTGACCAGACAAGTGACGGTGGCTTCCAGCAACCGGGCCATTGGATTGTTCCCGGCGGAGGAAGATGACATTCTGTGGCAGCTGAAGATCCCGGCAGCCAGAATTTCTCTCGGATATGTGACCAACAGCAGCGAGAGACAGCTGCTGGAACAGGAAAGCTATCAAAAAAAGCTGGCGGAAGGTATTGCAGAAGCTATTTCCGAGGTTTATACTAATACGCAATGATGACTATATAAGAACACAAATGCGGCAAGGAGTTAATATGCAGGGAAGAATCGTATTCGCGACCGGCAATGCCGGAAAAATCAAAGAAATCCGCATGATCATGGAGGATACCGGTCTGGAAGTCGTATCCATGAAAGATGCGGGCATTAAAGCAGATATTGAAGAAAACGGTAAGACCTACGAAGAGAATGCACTGATCAAGGCCCGTGCGGTGGCTGCTTTTACGAAAGATATCGTGATGGCGGATGACTCCGGACTGGAGATCGATGCCCTGAATAAGGAACCTGGAATCTATTCTGCCAGATATCTGGGAGAGGATACGCCGTATTCCATAAAAAATGCAAATCTGATCCAGAGACTGGAAGGAGTGCCGGAGGAAAAGCGTACTGCCAGATTCGTCTGTGCCATTGCAGCAGTGCTCCCGGACGGCAGAGAACTTACCACAAGAGCCACCATCGAAGGGCGGATCGGATATGAAGAGAAGGGGACCAACGGATTCGGTTACGATCCTATTTTTTACGTACCGGAATTCGGCAAGACTACGGCGGAGTTGACAGAAGAAGAGAAGAACCAGGTCAGTCACAGAGGTAAGGCATTGGAGCTGATGAAAGAGGAACTGAAGAAATATGAAGATACTGATCGTAAGTGATACCCATAAAAAGAATGAGAATTACTTCAAAGTACTGGAGATGCACCACCCGGACATGGTGATCCACTGCGGAGATGCGGAGGGCAGTGAATATGCACTTTCTTCTGCGGCAGAATGCCCGGTTTATATCGTTCTGGGCAACAATGACTTTTTCTCGGATCTCCCCAGAGAGATCACACTGGATATCGGATCCTACAAAGTATGGGTGACCCACGGACACAATTATTATGTATCCATGGGAAATGAGACCATCAAAAAAGAGGCCATTGACCGGGGCGTTGATATCGTGCTGTACGGACATACCCATCGGCCGGTGATCGATATTGATGATGACATCATTGCCGTGAACCCGGGAAGTCTGTCCTATCCGAGACAGGAGGGGCGCCAGCCTTCCTATGCGATCATGGAGATTGACAGAAGGGGAAAGGTGCATTTTACGATTGCTTATCTTCGCCAGTGATGCTTCAAACTTCTCTCTTGACAGATAGAAAATCTCTGGGTTATAATAACATCTGCGTTGCGGAAATCCGCGATAACGCAGCTTCGGGGTGTGGCTCAGCTTGGCTAGAGCACCTGGTTTGGGACCAGGGGGTCGCAGGTTCGAATCCTGTCACCCCGACGTGTAACTTGGATTTTGTATTTATTTTTCAAAAAATTAGTACAAAACTGTTGACAAATGATGTCGGATAAGTTATAATATGCTTCGTCGGTTCGCTGATGTAGCTAACAGACAGATATGTGTTCGTAGCTCAGCTGGATAGAGCAACGGCCTTCTAAGCCGTGGGTCGGGGGTTCGAATCCCTTCGAGCACATTTGAGATAAGGAAGACTTTTGGTCATCACTGTCTCGCATGGTGGGTATAGCGCAGTTGGTTAGCGCGCCAGATTGTGGCTCTGGAGGCCAAGGGTTCGAATCCCTTTATCCACCTTTATTATGAGTGAAGTGTCGTAATGGCACGCTTGGTGTCATATTTATAGGGCTATCGCCAAGCGGTAAGGCACAGCACTTTGACTGCTGCATTCGCTGGTTCGAATCCAGCTAGCCCTGTTTTATTATGGGGTATTAGCTCAGTCGGTAGAGCACTTGACTTTTAATCAAGTTGTCGGGGGTTCGAATCCCCCATGCCTCACTAGGTGTTGTGATATCCTGATTTGGGGATTCGAACCCCCTGGTCGAGATCCCCCATGCCTCACTTGGTTCTTTTATATAGCATCCTCACATTTTGAAAACCCCTTTTGGGGCTTTTTTTATTCCATTTTTATAGAAGAAAGGAAATACTATGCAGACTAAAGAAAACAAGATGGGCGTCATGCCCATAGACAAATTACTGATCTCCATGTCACTGCCCATGATGATCTCCATGCTGGTACAGGCACTGTACAATATTGTGGACAGTATTTTCGTGTCTAGGATCAACGAATATGCCCTACGTGCTGTATCTCTGGCATTCCCCATCCAGAGTCTGATGATCGCTGTGGCGGTGGGAACAGCGGTAGGTATCAATGCCTTCTTGTCCAGAACCCTGGGAGAAAAGGATTTTGAGAAAGCCAATATTATTGCCAGAAACGGTATTTTTATCGCAATTGCCAGCTATATAGGCTTTGCGGTGATCGGTGCACTGATCAGCAGACCGTTTTTTTCCAGCCAGACGGAAGTTATGGAGGTGCGGGAATACGGTGTGACCTATCTGACGATCTGTTGTGTGGCGGGAATGGGTATTTTTCTGCAGACGACTTTTGAGAGGCTGTTACAGGCTACCGGTAAGACCATATATACGATGATTACCCAGTCAACCGGCGCGATCATCAATATCATTCTGGACCCGATCCTGATCTTTGGGTATTTCGGTATGCCCCGTATGGGAATCGCCGGTGCTGCAGTGGCTACCGTGTTTGGACAGATCGTTGCCGCATCCATGGCATTATGGTTTAATCTGAAATTCAATAAGGAACTGGATATTTCCATGAAAGGATTCCATCCCAACGGTCATCTGATCGGACAGATTTATAAGGTGGGAGCCCCTTCCATCGTGGTACAGGCTATCGGTTCCCTGATGACCTATGGAATGAACCTGATCCTGGCGGCATTCGGTTCCGCCCAGACAGTGTTCGGCATTTACTTTAAGCTGCAGAGCTTTGTGTTTATGCCGGTGTTTGGACTGAATAACGGCATGGTGCCTATCATTGCCTACAATTATGGCGCAAGGCATAAGGATCGGGTTATTAGGACGATTAAGCATAGTGTGGCTTACGGTGTGGGTATCATGTGCGTGGGACTGATTGTAATGCACATCTTCCCGGCACAGCTCATGCGTATGTTTGATGCGGAGGAAAGCCTGATCGCCATCGGTGTTCCGGCGCTGGAGACCATTTCCCTAAGCTTTGTGTTTGCTGGCTTCTGTATCGTGGTGGGAAGCGTATTCCAGGCACTGGGTAACGGCGTCTACAGTATGATCGTGTCCGTGGCCAGACAGATGTGCGTGCTGCTTCCGGTGGCAAAGCTTTTGTCCTTAAGCGGTGAAGTGACATTGATCTGGTGGGCCTTTCCCATCGCGGAACTGGCCAGCCTGCTCTTAAGTACCTATTTCCTCGTAAGGATCTATAAAAAGATCATATGCCACATTGGAGAACCGGTAACGACAAGAGAGATTACAGAATAAAATAGAAACAGATGCGGCGGGGATGCTTGACAAGCAAAAGGAAGGAAGAGTATAATTATTCAAGGTCCTTTGGCAGAGAGCATTCCCGTTTGTCAAGGTTTTAAGCTAATCGTCGGATATGGCAGTTAGTAAGCGGATATGGCGGAAGTGGCAGACGCGATAGATTTAGGTTCTATTGTCAACAGACGTGCAGGTTCAAGTCCTGTTATCCGCATTGCGTAATTATGGAAGCATAGCTCAGCCGGGATGAGCGTTCGCCTCACACGCGAAAGGTCAGGGGTTCGAGCCCCCTTGCTTCCACTCGAAAAAGCTGATAAAATGGGCATTCCCGGGCAACGGGTAGTCGAATAGTAGTCAAAATAGTAGTCAAGCCTAAAACGAAAGGAGTTTTTTGCAAAGATTCCAATAATTTTATAGTGAATGAAATGTGACGGATACATGACGGGTAGACCGTCTTTTTTTATGCCAAAATTTAAGCATAAGGAGGAATGACCTTATGGCAAAATTCAGATTTTCAGATGAAGCACTGGAACGTATTTTTAGTAAAGAACAGATGGGAAGTGTTCCGCTTAAATATCAATCAATCGTAGTCCATGCCACAGAAGAAGTTATAGGAGAACTTGGTAATGCTTATGAATTTCAGTCCGTTGGGACTTATGAACAAGCCGACATATCAGACACTTGATGAAGTTGAAATTGCGAAACAGATAGAATCAATGGAAGAAAGGGAGAACAGCCATGCCGCAGCCGATTATGAATCCGAACTATTTCAATCCGCAGTATAGAACACCTATGTACGGACAGTTTATGCCACAGCAGGAACAGTTCCAACCACAGCAGTTTATGCAACAGCCGCAGCAAAACGCAGTACAGATGTACGGTCGTATTGTGCCGGCGCAAGAGTGCATAGCACCGAATGAAGTTCCTATGGATGGCAACACAGCATTCTTCCCCAAACAAGACCTGTCGGAGATCTATGCTAAATCCTGGGGAGCAGATGGGAAAATCTATACAAGGCTCTATAAGCCTGTTTTAGATGCAGACCCTAACAATTCACCGTCAGACACAGAAAAGGCGAAATTTGATCTATCAGACGAAGCCACAGCGGTATTTATGAAGCGTTTCGATGAACTGGAACAAAAGATTGAGCAGTTGAAAACTTCGCAAACGCAAAGAAAAACTCCACAATCGCAAAGAAAGGATGATGCAGAATGAATATGATGAATCCTATGCAGATGCTTAAGACAATGGGGAATCCGCGACAGTTTATCCAAAATATGATGGGAAACAGTCAGATCATGTCAAACCCTATGGCTAAAAATATAATGGGCATGGCTCAAAAAGGAGATTTTGCCGGAGTAGAGCAGTTAGGAAGAAATATTGCTAAGGAACGTGGTATGGATTTTGATTCCGAATTTGATAAATTCAAGCGTCAATTTCCTATGAAGTAGATACTAAATTCTTGCAAGATTAAGTATAAAAAATCTTATATGGAGGTAAAAAATTATGTTTGAGAGTAACAATACTCCCTTTACCATGCCTGTTATGCCTGCAAACAGTGGATATGGAAACAACGGTGCATGGGGTGACGACGGTGCCTGGTGGATTATTATTTTCGTCCTTTTCTTCGCTTTTGGTGGTTGGGGCGGTAATGGTTGGGGCGGTAATGGCTCTAATTCCAGTTACTACACCGATTCTGCATTGCAAAGAGGGTTCGACACCCAGTCTATCATCGGTAAACTGGACGGAATCAACAACGGTCTTTGTGACGGATTCTACGCTGTAAACAACGGTATGCTTACCGGATTTAATGGCGTAAATACCAACATTTTACAGACTGGCTATGGCATCCAACAGGCTATCAATGCCGACACCGTAGCAGGAATGCAGAATGCTAACGCTTTACAGGCACAGTTAGCGCAGTGCTGCTGCGATACCCGTGAAGCTATCCAGGGTGTAAACTACAATATGGCAACGAATACTTGCGCATTGCAGAACACCATGAATAACAACACTCGTGACATTATCGACAGCCAGAATGCCGGTACAAGAGCAATCCTTGACTACTTATGTCAGGATAAGATTGCTACTCTGCAGGCAGAGAACAACGATCTGCGCAGAGCCGCTTCTCAGGATCGTCAGAATGCTCTTCTGACCACTGCCATGAGTGCACAGGCACAGCAGATCATCAACACTGTGAAACCTGCACCTATTCCTGCATATCAGGTTCCCAACCCTAACGTATATTACGGGTGTGGTTGCAACACTGGTTGCGGATGCTAAAACTGCATATCGAGTAACTTAACCTTATGGTTATGTCTGCTATGCAGAATTACTGACAACATGGGGCAGACTATATGGTTTGCCCCTTTGATTTTGAAAGAGAGGTACTTTTTATGGCTGAATATACAGCAGTAGCATTACAGACTGTGGCAGCAGGAGCAGACATTGCTTTTACCGAAACTGCCGTGAATGGAAGTGGTTGTATCACTCATAGAGAGGGATCCGGAATTGTAAAGTTAAGAGGTATCACTAATCAGTGCCGGGCGAGATTCCTTGTAAGTTATTCCGGTAACATTCAGATTCCCACTGGTGGAACTGTTGGGGAAATTTCCCTTGCACTGGCGGTAGACGGAGAACCTTTGCAGTCCACAAGAATGATTGTAACTCCGGCAGCAGCAGAGAATTTACAGAATGTTAGTTCACAAGCATATATTGACGTTCCAAGATGCTGTTGTTCAACAGTTTCGGTAATGAATACATCAAGTCAGGCAGTAGAGGTTCAGAACTCTAATTTAATCGTTATTAGGCAGGCTTGACAAGTATTCTTTAATAAGTCTTTCCAGTATTGCTGATACAGGAAGGTGTTCTTTGATTGCTTGAATTTTAATCTTTTTCAGTAATTCGCTTTCCATTGTTGTTGTGAATTTGATTTTTGACATTTTAAAACCTCCTTTTTAAGTGTATTTTACCATAAATACGTATTGACGTAAAGTTATAAAATTGATATAATACACGTAAAATGGTATATACGTATAAAGGAGATTGAGAAATGGCTTTTAAGAAAGGAAATACACCATATAATTTTGATGATTTGACAGGAAAAATATTTAACCGCCTGACAGTTGTTGAAAGAGTATATAAGGAGAACACCAAAAAGACATATTGGAAATGTAAGTGTTCTTGTGGAAAAGAAACAATTGTTGAAAGCTCGAAAATCAAAGGTGGATACACCAAGAGTTGCGGATGCCTTAATGAAGAAAACAGAAAGAACCATATAGAAGAATTAACTACACATAAAATGAGCGGTACTAAATTATTTAAAATTTGGTGCTCTATGAGAAAAAGATGCGAAAACGAAAAAGAAACGGCATATATGTGGTATGGCGGCAGAGGCATTAAGGTATGTTCTGAATGGAAAGGTGAAAATGGATTTCAAAATTTTTATAACTGGTCTGTAAAGAATGGCTATAAAAATGGATTATCCATAGATAGAATAGATTTTAACGGAAACTATGAACCATCAAATTGCCGTTGGATTACGCAAAAAGAGCAATGCAACAATACAAGAAGAAACATTTACATTGATTACAATGGAGAGCGAAAAACATTAAGTGAGTTATGTGAAATCCACAATTTGAAATATGAAATTATGTACCATAGGGTTTGCAAATTAGAACTTCCTTTTGAAATTGCTATGAATTTAAGTGGATTTTGCAAAACGTATTACAACGGGAAAGAAGTAGATTTGAGACTAATATCAAGAGATAAAAAGATCGATTATAAAATTTTATTAAAAGAAATATTGGTAAACAAAAAAGATATAGAACAAGTTATATCAGAATATGGAGGTAAATAAATTGGATGTTAAAAGAATGCATGAAATGATTGAGAAACTTTCTGAATGCGCTAAAACGCAGTTTGACAAAGGAATTGACAAAGTAGATACTTGCGAAATGGGAAATGTCATCGACATGATGAAAGACTTGTCGGAAGCTATGTACTACCGGGAACTGACCAAAACCATGCAGGACTATGACCCGGACGAAGTTATGGAAATGTTTGATCGTTACGGTGACGGTGGAAGACGGTTCTATGACCATTACCGCTATGCTGATGGAAGATTCGCACCTAAAGGGCATGGAACGTACCGTAGAGGATATGAGGAACCGCCTTATTATCACATGACACCGGAAATGTATCACCGTGACATGGACAGAGACATGGGGCGTATGTACTACACAGAAACTTCTTCATCCGGTATTCGTGATGCAAGAGAGGGTAGAAGCGGCATGAGCCGTAGAGCCTACATGGAAAATAAGGAACTGCATAAGGCAAATACACAGCAGGACAAAGAAGCAAAAGTGCGTGACCTGAACACCTACATGACGGAATTGGCAACGGATATGTCCGAAATCATCAATGATGCCACACCGGAAGAGAAATCTGTCCTTAAAAGCAAGCTTTCTGCACTGGTAACAAAAATCGGATAACACACATAAGGGGCTTATTTAGCCCCTTTTATGTTGGAGGTGTTAAGATGTTCACGATAAATGGAATTGTTTGGAATTTAAGGCTTGTAGAGCCACACAGCACTATGCTAATGCGCTCTGATAACACATACACGTTTGGAATGACAGACCGAAATACGCAGTGCATTTATATTTCCAACAGAATCAATGGCTCATTCTTTGACCGTGTTATCTGCCATGAGTTGTGCCATGCGTTTTGCCTGTCCTACAATTTGACTATGGATATTCAGACAGAAGAGATTGTTGCTGATTTTTTGGCTACCTACGGAAGAGAAGTGTTTGCTGTGGCTGATGAACTGATAAGCGGATACATGGAAAGAATGGCATAGAAAAGACCCCTGTTATGGGGTCTCTTCTTTTGCACAGTCCGCTAAATCTTTTTGAAGAATTTTAGATGCAAGGTCTGAAAGCTGTGGGAAGTATGTGATTACTTCGGAATTTCTGCATTTCCAGTTTCCGGTCATTGTAATGTAAATTCTTTTTGCTTCATCAAAATTATACGTTCTTCCCAAAACTTCAAGTAAGTGGTGCATATATTCCCTTGATGTAATGTCGTAGCAACGGCAGATGTAATTGATTTTGCCACGGTTGATGCAGAACCAGTCTGTCTCAATCGGCAATACTGGCTTTTCCTCGATTGTTGTGGTTGGTTGCTGATTCTTTGAAGAAAAGTATCCGTTTACAAGTGCTCTCTGAACATCCCATGATAAATCATCCTTAAATGGCTTTACAAGCATAAGGTATCCGCTTTCGGTGAATACAGTAATACCTCTGTTTGGAATATCAATATTTCTAATGTCCACCGGGTGGACATTAGAATTTTCTTTTTCCAAAACAATATAATCAACGCCATTTATAAAGCGCTTTTTGTTTCTATTAAACGCTTTTCTGGCCGTGCCGCTTGGTCTTTTATGAACAAGGTCGATATCGTCAAAAGTAACAACCATCTGACCATTGTATTCTCTGACATCTAACTCTGTTCCTTCAACGTTCACCAGTTCCGTCATATGCTACCTCCTAAATCTGTGGAACGTAAGAACCATTCATAATACCGATTGCCAGCTTCATTCCCTCTACGGCATAGTAGTTAATAGTTTTCACTTCACATTCTGAAAAAGAATCCATGAGTTCTTCAAAGACATTTTCACTCACGATCTCCTGAAGCTTATCAAAGAACGGCTTAAAATATTCTGATGATTTATCTCCTTTTTCTGCAGTGTTGATAATCTGACTTTCAAATACAATTTCTAAAAATTTGTCCATAATTTTTTTCTCCTTTTGATTGATTTTCCCAAAAGAAGATGTTAAAATAAATTATCACTTCTTTGGGAGTGGGAGAGTAACCAGTTACCGGGAAAGTAATGAATGGTTACTCTTTTTCTTTGTCGTACTGAATTTCTATCCCTTTTCTTACAACTTCTGATTTTGTAATTCCTTTCTTTTCAGCAAGATATTCCAGTTTTTCAGAAGTTTCATCATCACACCGAAATTTAAGAATGTGATTTTTAGGATTGTCAGTCAACTTTGTTCCTTTATGAATACCCATATGTTTTCACTTCCTTTCTTTGTTGGTACAAATAAAGTATAATGTGGACACAGAGAAAAGTCAAGTACTTTTTCAAAAAATAAGAGAGTGGTGTCACTCTCTTGATTTTTCTACAATTCATACTGCGGATATGCCTTTTCCCATACGGACTTGTGATAAGTGTTCACTTCGCCATAATTTGCATCGAATATCTTTTTTACTTCATATCCCATTGTAATTCCAGTAGCTTTCAGCTTTCTCCAGTCAAAACGTTTCCATGATACACCATTCAGTGCCGCTACACGCTTAATAGAGTACCAATCCTTGGAAGTATCAAGCTGTGCTTTCAGTTCTTCTTCCCGGTCAAGGCTTTCCAAAAGTTGTGCAACGGCATCACGGTAGGTCATAGGTACATTCGGTGTAGACTGCTCCACAGAATATGTGCCGGTCTTGCGGATGGATGGGAGAACTTCATCAGTTACCCATTCAGAGAATCTTTCGGCTTCCGGCTTTCTACTTTGAAAAATTGTTTTATACAAATTACTTTCGCTTATAAAAGTCATTTCTTGCATACCGCCATTTGTAAGGGTGTCCATACTGCATACACCCTTTTGATTAAGACGTTCCTTTACATTCCTACTGTTGGAAATATCCAATATTCTGCATACATCAGCCAGACAAAACATAGGTTCACCATCAACCAAAACAGTTCTCACTTCTCCAAAGTCTTCATTCTTAAATACTTCCAGTTCATTCATTTCTATTACCTCCCGTAGTCTTATATGAGAGGGTAGAAGAGCATAAAAATAAGCCCACTACCCCTGTTACTGTTGGAGTAGCGAACTTCCAATCTTTTTTTGGTCTGTCTTTATTCCGGGTCTTGGTTACAATTTAGGCTGTCTAATCAGCTTTCACTCTCCGGACGTGTTGCAAGACTTCCTAACTGACACATATTATATCATTCAGAACGTAGATTCGCAACAAAAATAAGAGCACCCTTTCGGATGCCCTTAAAATCAATTATCTTGGTGTTCTGATAAGTCGTAAATAACTTCATCTGTGTCTTGGTCTACAATCAACACATTGAAGTCTCTGTCTTCAGGTGGAACTAAATTATATGCTTGAATAGAGTCACTTAATACTCCGCATATAATTGACACACCAAAAGGAATAAAAGGATTACCAGCTTCATATTCTTCCTTGTCTGCATAAAAAGTAAACTCTGAAAAATCATCGTTGTAGTCTACTGATTTTAGAGAAGCATACTGCTCATCAGAAAAAATTTGTTGAAACGTAGAGTTAAGATTATCTTTACTCAATATCTCATCTAGTGTAGCTTGTCTCTTTGATTCCTTAATTGTCAATGTGTAGTGGTCATCGTCATATACCTCAACTACTGCATCAGGATTATCTTTTTTATAATCTGCCACATATTGTTCTATTCCTACGTTGTTGAAATCGTAAGCAGACAAGATAATATCAACATCTTTGTCAAAAAGCTGTGGCGTTTCTGATTCCTCTACTGGTGATACGTTTGGTGTTTCTTGCGGCTTTTGTGTAAGGTCTACGGTGTTCGTCTGCGACCCACAACCACAGATAAGAAGTGATAAAGATAGTAGTACTGGAATAATTCGTTTCATAAACATTTCCCCCTATAGGTTTATTAAAAATCTCATTTTTTGAGACTTTTTTCGTAAAAAATTTTAATGTGTTTCTTTTGATACCCCCGTAGGTCTGCATTTTCATCCGAAAATCTCGTTTTCAGAGGTTTTTAAAAGAAAAATTTTTCGTCAATTTTCGTGCTGAAAAATTTCAATCCCCCCGGGGTAGCACTTTTCAAGCCGAAAAATCCGTTTTCAGAGCTTTTTCGCAGATTTTTTCAGACCGATTCAAGGTGTGGAACACCTGTGCACTTTTGCGGTGCAAGTCTTGGACCTGTCACCCGGTCACCGTGTCGCAGCTTTCGCAAGGTCTCCGACTGCCGAAAGCATGGAATCATAAGCAGACCGCAACAGCTCCGCAGATTCCGGAGACAGACCACCGGCGGCACTCTCCACCCTTATAACGGTTTCCAACCGTTCCCCGGCATCCGCTACGCTCTCCATGATATCATATACATGACCGATTCCCAATTTTCGCATTTTGTATAATCCCCTTGTAATATTTGATTGTACACCAAGACAGCGCAAGCCGTCAATATATCTGGGCGCAGGATCTGACCGGATCCGGTGGAAGAGTAACACAAATAGACCGCCAGACGGCAGCAGATCCAACGGAACACGACAAAAAGACGGTTGCAAGCCGTCTTTTATCTGTTTTCCAGTTCAAAAATTGCCCATCGCAAAACTGCGGCTGTCTCCGTGTCTTTCTCTCGCTCCGCACACTCTAACAGCTTGTATAGTCTTTCAATGTTCTTTTCTTCCATCCTATGGTAACCTCCTTTTTTTATTTTTGGGTAAATTTCACCCATAAAACCGCCGCCGGTAGTGATCCGGCGGGCATCCTCTGCGGCGGCTGTCAAGGTTCAAAATCTATGATTCCTAAATAAAATTGATCTTTAAAGTTATTAAAAAAATGATCTTTTAAATCTGATAATGTTTTTTCTCCATTTTTTAACGCTTCAAAATCATTCAACACCATTTCATCAGTATAATTTGCATATTTATTATAATTAATTGATATTCTAAATTTTTCTCCGGATTTTACCCAACCAAAACGACCGGAATTTTTAGCAACTGGATATACACCTATTACATAACCGTATAAATCATTATAATTTTTTGTGTTTTTGTCGTGCCAATCCTCTAGTTGTATTTCTGTGCCGTCAGGCATTGCCGAAATTTCTATAATTTTCATTTTCTTGTTCCTCCATATTTTCAATTTTTCCCGGTTATCCGGGTAAAAGCAAGCCGGGAACACGATCCCCGGTGTAAGCCTGTCTTACTTGCTTAATTCTTTATAATACCGGAGCACATACCCGGCAAGCATTGCACAAATTAGTAATATAAAATTCTCCATGTTCTTATTCTTCCCCTATATCGTCCAAAACTTCGGCGATTGCCTGCCATAACAGATAACATCTAATTGTTACGTCCATTTTTTCCCAGTCCTCAGATAAAAAACATTCTCCAACCGTTGCGGCATCTGTTCCGAACTCTTTGCAAGCATCTTTTAAAAGATCAATGTTATCTTTAACATATTCCTGCGCCTGTGCTCTGCTAAAAGTGTAAGAGCCGCTTGCGTTTCCGGTTACGCTGTCTTCTGTAAAAAGCTCATCATTTAAGTAGCTTTCCAGCTCGTCACGGTCTGCAAAATCTTCTAAATTAATCTCGTTGTTGATGTACTCTTTGATATCTTCTTTCATTGCTTCTAAATAGTTATACATATTGCTTTACCTTTTCACCCGTGTTATAATATGGGTGCCTTTCTTTTTGGGTGCCGGTGTTCGCTTGGTAGGTGTCACCGGCTTTTTTATTTGTTGATATTATAATAACAAATATATTGCACATATACAATATGTAATATTTAACAAAATAATGCACATATAACCATGCGTTTATTAGTTAAAATGTATATTGCACATATTTTATTGACAAACTAATGCACATATAGTATAGTAAAGCTATATTTATATTGTATGGAGGTAATAAGAATGGGTATAAACAAAACAAGTGAAGCACAATTAAAAGCTAGTAGAGAATACGAAAAAAGAAACGACCGTATAAATATAGTTTTTCCGGCAGGCACTAGGGACAAAATGAAAGAGCTTGGAATTGAAAAGCCGAACACGTTTATTAAAGAAGTAGTTGCGGCAGAACTTGAAAAAATGGAGAAATACAAAAAATAATGCACATATATCTATTGACATATAATGCACATAATGTTATAGTGATATCACGATATCAAACAAGTGATATCACACTAATGATATCATGATATCACAGCAATGATATCACACAAATGATATCATAAAAAACTAATGATATCACATTAATGATATCACAAGAAAAGGAGGTGCTAAAATGTCGGAAACATTTAACCAAATGATTAGATTCCCGAAAGACCTAGAACCGCAGATCAAAGCGCAGGCAGAAAAGAACGGTGTAAGTGTAAACCAGTTTGTTATAGGTGCCGTGATCGTAGCATTGCAACCAGTACAACCGCAGACAGTGACAGAGCAACCGAAAGAAATGCCCGTGACAGGCTCTAGAAGCCCCATAGACGAGAAAATCGCACTCATGCAGGCAAATGAACGGCTACACGCTTTACAAGCCAAAACAGCGGCAGAAAGAGCCGCTAGAGAGCACGGAGAAGTTAAACCAGTTATAAAACATCCTCCGAAATGGGCAGGCTTACCAGGACAGCGGCCGGATGAAAGTAACGTTGAATGGGTGGAGCGCAAGACAGCAGAAGCAAACGAAATTTATAAATCAGCAATGGAACGTCTGAAAGCTGAAAAGGAGAGTGAAACCAAATGACAGGAACACCGGAGCAGATCACAGCAAAGAAAGCCGCCCGGATCCGCTCAAACGTCCGGCAGTTCTTCAGGTACTACCGGGATCAACTGGAAACAACGGAATCGGAACGGCTGAAAGAATTTAACCGGGCAGAACTCCAAGCACTGGAGACGGTTCAAGCGGAAACGCTCCAAGCACTGGAGAGCATTACAGACCCGGAGTTATTAGCCAGCAAAACCGCATACGGTGACAGGGCACTAATTGACCGGATCACAGCGAGAGCGGAACGGATAAGAAGAACAGAAAGAGCAACAGCATAAACAGGAATTAAGCAGGTGTAACAGCCTGCTTTTCTTGATCTATTTTCACTGCGACATTTTAACGTGCTAAATTTTGTAGACAAAATGTCTACATTTTGTAGACGCAGATTAAATAAAAGGAGATTAGATAAAATAAAGGTTAGATAAAATAAAAGTAAATAAGAGCAGAAAGACATTGTATAACCAAGTATATATATAAATACTAGAGCTGACCAGCTTCCACCATACACCCATCTGCAAAAATCACCTGTCTGTCTGTTTAAAAATCCCATTTGTCAAATTTACACGGATGATATTTTTTAATCGCATGATTTTTATATACTCAGGATCACCGGCAGACATACCACAATAACAAATTGTCAAATGCGCAAAAGGTTGTGATATTATGTTGTGGATTTATAAATAGCACTTATGGTATGATAAAAGCAGTTAGGGAGCCGACGTTAACACGGTGCGAGTGACAGCGGAGCAAATCCAACCCCCTCTGGATACGCAGCCGCCCAGATTGTAACCAAGACCACCGGAGCCGGCAGACCGGAAACGACAAGAAGTCACTAGCTTGTCACTTTTTTAGATTTATGTTTTTACCTGATCTGTGGAGGAGATCAAAAGACATAGGTTTATTGAGTGATGCTTGTGATTTTTTTATTGCAGATTTCAGGAGGTGTAGAGCGGTGCAGGACGTCAGAGAGATTCCAAACATTGACGAGATTAAAAAAAATATCCGGAAATACTTTGACGATTATTGTGCAGCTTATGGCATCGATGACATGAGATCACAACGGCAACCGGTTTTTAATGGTGCCATGCAATATATATATAACAATTATATAAGACCTAGTAATGTATTAAAAGATATACCCCAAAACGTAGTGGATAATAGTATCAACCAAATGCTAACTAACTACAATGCGTACAACATAGATCTGTTGTATGAGGTTTATTTATATCTTAGGGAGTTAGCTAATGCTTATGATATGACTGCTACAGCTGATACATTTAAGATATTAACAGGGATATCTAAACAGGCTTTAAGTGCCTGGAGGACTAAATCAAGTACATCGAGCATGGACGAGGTCAGAAAAGCTTTTGTAAATTGGTTAGATGATGCAGATTGTGATCAGCTTGTTGCTTTTAATCTGCGGAATGCGCTGGGAGCAACGGAACGATTAAACAACGACCACGGGCGGAAACAGACCACACAGCAAGAGATTGTACACAAGATAACCAGGACAGCCGACCAACTTCCGCGATTAGACACAAATTTTGGACAAAATACATCAATGTTGACCGATTCCGGAGCGTATGGAGATGATACAGCAGATGCGAATGAGTAGCAACAACTACGGAAACGTGCGTAAATACGTGATAGTTAAAGACGTGTCAATAAAGACTGCGCGAAGCACGAATTTTGCGCATAGTTGAAATATGTTGGTGATGATGGGGGAGGGGGTTTATAGAAATTCGGAAACCCGCCCTACTAAGTACAGTAAACTACCCAAAAAATAAAAAGGCTTCGACAGGAGGTGATACTAACATGGAGTTATCTTACACACAAAACAAATTGCAATTTAACAGACCGTCATTTAAGGACGAACTTAAAGATAAGCTTGGAACAGTTTGCTGTAACTGTGGAAGTAATTTGGATGTAGAGTATCACCATGTAGTTCCTTTGGCATTGGGAGGAACAAACAATATAGGGAACATTGTACCTCTTTGCCATGTTTGCCATCAAATTGCACATGGATCATTAAACATAAGGGTCATAAAAAGAGCGGAGAAAACAGGAAGACCTAAAATGTTGCCGGCATCAAACTATTTAGAAATTTTAGAGGAGTACAAAACTGGAAAGATAGGCAAGAAAGAATGTGAGCAAAAACTAAACATTTCCGGTGGAAACAAGCTATCTGACAAGTGGTACTACAAAGAATACCTGAGAGACAATCACATCAAGGTTATAAAGAACCGAGTAGATATGCTTAGTATTCCAAAGTGCCAGAAAGTGGATCATTCTGCAGAACCGATTGCAAGAGTTATTTATGATGACGGACGGGAAGAAAAGTTTTACAGAGAATGTGGATGATTTTTAAAAAATTCTCAAAAATAAAAAAGACCCTTAGGAGGTGTACCACATGATTTTCATTTACATAGTTTTAGCATGGATACTGGTTCAATTGCATGCTCCTGCATGGGTGTATATCCTGTTCATCATCGGAGTATTTTTAAGAGCAGTAGTCATAAGCAAGGATTAAGCGTATGCAGATATTTGGGAAAGAGATAAAAGACGAATGTTCAAAATGTGGTGAAGTTCTGCAATGCGAATTATTTCTGAAAGGTCACGGAATCAAAAGAGACCGTGAGAACGTTACAGAAATGGTTAGCTGTCAGATGAAGCACCAAAAGAGCAGGCTTGATAAAGAGCCTAAAGAAGATTTGCCAGTTAAGGAGAAATGTGAATTGCCACCGGAGATTAAAGAGATCTACACAGAAGTTTGGAAAATCCATAAAGAGTGCGCTAATCCGAAAACGGATGATGACTGGTCGTATCTTATCCGGCAAGGCAATCTGCTGATTAAAATGCACAACAATAGCCAGTTTGCTAAAGCACTGGTAATGGCAATGATTGATGAAATTGAAGAAAGGAAGAAGAAAAAATGAAAAAGATAATCAGGAAATTCTTAAAAGTATGTTCTTCAACAGCATTACTTACTATTTGCGGAAGTTGTTTTCAGATTGCAAGGGATTCTAGTGCAGATACAATTTCGAGAGTGCTGTGCATTGCGTTCGGACTGATATTTATGATTGCAAATTACTTTGTGTGGGAGGTAGAGTTAACATGATTTTATTCATAATTTTGAAAATCGTGACAACCGCAGTAATGGCGTTTTTCGCAATAGCAAGTGCATTTGATGCTCCTAAACAGAAAAAAGCATCAGACGGAGTTATTTTATTTGCGTTCGCAATGTTCCTTGCATTTGGAATAACTTTCGCGTGGGTATAGCCTATGTGGTTACCGGAGATTATGCGAATTATCCCATATCACAATTTTGAATGGGTTAAATTCATAAAGCCATTGTTATTGCCGAATATCCGGTGTTGTGTTGGCATTGGATATGTGGCAGAGAAATCAAGGCATCAAGAGTGTATGTAGCCTGTGTGTGGGAAACGAAAAATGGAATAATGCGTTTGACAACACAAAGTTTTTCAAAGTACCGTACACAGGCGTGACAATTTTTTTTAGATAAAGATAGGGTGTTTCACAAAAATAATCCGGGAGCAGATGGTCTCTCTCCCGGAGTTTAGGACTATCGCCAAGCGGTAAGGCACAGCACTTTGACTGCTGCATCCCAGGTCCGAATCCTGGTAGTCCTGTTTCGCAGATGTTTTCTTCTTTCGGTCTTTGCCATCTGCGAATATTCCATCTACATGGAAGACTCCTTTCACCTCATAGCGGAATGCTGTTAAGAGCCGTCACAAGGCTCATGAGGGTTTTCCACGTAACCGCTTGAAGCCTTGCAACCATATAGCGGTGAAAAACTTTATCTGCGTCGATAAGACGATACGGTGATTGCAATAATCTGTAGTTAGCAGATAGGTGTGCCAGAAGTTTAGTCGTGGTTATACGGCACAGGTTTTGGGGAAATATGCATAGTGGCGATTGCAGCGGTCTGTAAAACCGTGACATTAGAAACACCGAAGGTTCGACTCCTTCTTTCCCCACGATGTCGGATCGCAACCGGCTAGCAGGTAACTGGCGGATGCCCTGCGAAAATAAAAATAGCCATAAGTGTTGCGCTGTGTCAGCGCCTTAAATGTAGGCATACAGCTTATGGAAACGCACATTGTGACGTAGCGCAAATGGAGAGAGCAACAGTCTTCTAAGCTGTGGGGTATGGGTTCGAGTCCCTTCGTCACAATGGGTGTTGTTGCAAGTACACTCCGAGTATGCTTATTACAGAAGCATAGGGGATAAATACACCGGTTAATGTTTATCTCATGGGAACTTGATGGAGCCGCTTGCGGCTGACTAAAAAATCCTTGGGTGGGAGATAACCAAGTAAAAAACCTCCCGACTGCAGATATGGTGTAATGGTATCACAGTAGCTTGCTAAGCTATCCAGCAGAAATGCTGTCAAGGTTCAAATCCTTGTATCTGCGTTTATACGAGTGGGAACGCATATCATTGTTCGCAGGGGGATATGCATAATTGTGAGTTGAGATACCTGTTTTAGCAATTAACCATGCTATATTTGCCATGTGTCCGGTTGGTCGAGGGTGCTGTCTTGAAAACAGTCTGGATGTAAAAGTCTCTGGGGTTCAAATCCCTAACATGGCGTGCGTTGCTGAAGGATGCGACCTGTGGTTGCTATTGAGAAGCGAAAATTCTAGAAAGTAACTTTGTTGAAATAGTGGCAATTCCTCTTGTTTTGGAAAGCAATGAAAAAGTTTGACCGTTTCAAGTTTCAAAAAATCGTGAAAACTTTATATACGTCTGTCTGTTGGTCAGAAAGAGGTCTCCAAAACCTCTAACGAAAGTTCGATGCTTTCCGGGCGTGTTTATCCTTATCTCCACTTAGTCTGGCACTACTGCAATAGTTCAGGTCGATGGGAGATGTATGGATAGTAGTTGCTCATTATCGGTCAACGAAAAACACTTCTGTGAGTAGAATTTGCAGATTCAAAAGCAGTCGAGCCTTGTTTGGGTCGGGTGGGTTCGACTCCCACGGCAACTATTCCCTAGCTAAAACGTAAGCCACATATGTTTAGCGAAAACCAAGCCTATGAAGTAGAGAACAGACAAGACTGTGAGATTGTGGATAGTCAGTGACAAGTAGGCGGTGCACATTTGGTTATGGCAAGCGCAAGCCATAAAAGGTTTTACGGTGCGATTCCCATGTATAGCTTCAGTGGTAGAACAGCATCCGCATAGGATGTGTGCCGGCGGTTCGATTCCGTCTGCATGGGTTACGGAGGATATGATATGAAACATATCAAAGAATGTAGCACTTGCGACAGGTGCGGAGCAGAGATAGGGAAAATGCCGGATTTTTTAAATTATTTGATTCCGGTAAAAATGCCAGCACATTTTCGGATGGATTATTTCGAAAAGACAGGTTATATAGCAAATGAACGACTGTTGAGAAACAAAATGCTATCCGCAACCATCGTTGTAATCCATGAACGTAAATCAAAGGAATATGAATTATGCCCTAAGTGCCGGAAAGAGTTTGAAAGGTGGATGAAAAATGAGCATGGCAGCAGTAATTGAGAGCATAGAGCGTGATGCACTACTAATCAGAGAACACAATCCAGAGATCATTGGCAGAATAAAAGATATTCCAGCAGTGATATGTGAACCTGAAAAATATGATATGTACGAACAAATTTTTGATACGGCGTTGGTGGAACATCGTTGCCAGCACTGCAACCGTCTTTTAGGAAAGTTTTTGGGACAGGCTGAAATCAAATGCCCGAAATGTGGGAAAATCAATAGAATCGGGGTGAAATAATTTGTGAATCAAGTAAAGTTGGTGAAATGGCAATATTGCAAAAACCTTAATGATATAAATCAAGCCATTCTGCAAAACGACCAGAATTGGGAAGAATTAAAGAGTGCAGAACAAATTATCAGTATAACATTTGACACAAACCATATGTGTTATGTTGTGTTTTGGACTGTTTAGCATAGCAAATAGAATATTTCCAAGAGCACCAGTCGTAGAGTGCCTACGCAGAGAGCCAAATTTCCAAAATTTTAGGGAAGGAGGCTCTTTTATATTGGCAAGTCAGAGCCTTATATCGGCAGTAAACAGCTATGACAATTACATACAGCGCAAGGGAATTGATGAACAGGTCATTGATGCGTACATAGAAGCCTGTAGAGTGGCAATTAACGGTGAAAAGGATATAACTTATGGCTTACAGATAACAAACCGTTCTAAAGGCATTGTAGAGCGTTTCTGTATGGAAAGAACCGGAGGAACCATATGGGATTTGGAAAAGTATTCCTTTGCAAACAAGACGCACTATTCTCTGACAGATAAATTATACGATGTTCTTTTACTAGAAGCACAAAATAAGGTTGTGGACAGTGCATACCAATACTTGGAAAAGAAAAGAGAACCTAGAGAGCGGTTCTACATGCCACGTAGAAAGCAATTTCTTAAAATCGGTCTAATGAATGCCATTCAAGGCATGATTGATGATAAATACGACATTCTCTGCGTGTCACTTATCCCTGGTGCCGGAAAAACTACGGTCGAAAAAATGCTGAATGCATTGGTAGCAGGATGGTTTCCGAGAGATTTCAACCTTTTTTACTCCCACAGTGGAGATATTACACGTATGTACTATGACGGTGTGTACGATATTTGCACAAATTCTGACGAGTACACTTGGAATGAAATTTTCCCAAATCTTTCTGTTACCAGTACTAACGCAAAAATGGAACAGTTTAACATCGGCAAATATAAACCATTTCCATCCGTTCAGTGCACATCCGTAGGAAGTAAAAATGCTGGTAAAGTACGTGCATCAAAGTTTTTGTTCGTAGATGACATGATTGGTGGAATTGAAGAAGCCATGAACCCCATAATTTTGGATAAACTATGGGACAAATATGCGGTAGATGCAAGGCAAAGAAAGACACAAGATACTGACGGAAAGAATTGCAAAGAGATCCATATTGCTACCAGGTGGAGCGTAAACGATGTAATCGGTCGAATCCAAAATATGTATGAAGGGAATCCGAGAGTAAAAGTAATTGCAGTTCCGGATATTGACCCCAAAACAGGATTAAGCAATTTTGACTACGAATTTTCCGGATTTACGGTTGCTTTTTTTGAAGATCAACAATTACTTATGGATGAAATCTCTTATAGGTGTCTTTACAAGCAGGAGCCTATTGAACGTGAGGGATTGTTATTCCCGGAAGAAAAAATCAGACGTTATCTTAATCTGCCACATGGAGAACCGGAAATTATTACCGGGCAATGCGATACCAAGGGAAAAGGAACCGACTTTTTTGTTCTTCCGGTATTACAAAAGTACGGAGAAGATTATTACTGCGTTGATTGTGTGTGTGACAATACAGCAGATTATGAAATGCAGTATGAAAATGCGGCAAATGTACTCGTTAATAATAAAGTGCAAGAGTGCGAATTTGAACGTAATGCTGGTGGTGACCGTGTGGCAATGGAAGTAAATAAGCGTGTAGAGAGTAAAGGATGGATATGCAACATCACAGACACACCGACTGAGACAAACAAAGAAGCAAGAATTTTCCAGTGTTCTAACTGGATATTGCAACACGTTATTTTCAAGGATCCGTCTCGTTACAAACCAAATGAACCATACGGAGTAATGATGTCGCTGCTGAAAAGATATTCAGTATCCGGAAAAAAACAGTTAGATGATGTGCCTGATGTATTTTCAAACTTTGCATTGCGAATTACAAACGGAAACAGGGTAGCAAAAGTAGAAGCAATTCAAAACCCATTCTCTTTCGGACGGAGGTATTGATATGACAACCAAAGAATATTTAGGGCAGATAAGCCGCCTTAATCGAATGATAAATAATAAACTTACGGAAATCGCACAACTTAAAGATATGGTGGTAAGCATATCTGCTCCGCAAAGCGGTGAAAGGGTACAGACTACACCGAACTTTGACAAAATCGGAACAAAATATGCCAAAATTGACGAAATGGAACGGAAAATAGATGGCATGGTGGACGAACTTGTCGATAAAAAAGAGAAAATTATACAGCAGATAGACAGCATGGAAGATGAAAACACATACAATATTCTGTTCGCAAGGTACATAGAAAAGAAAACTTTTGAAGTGATCGCAACAGAAATGAAATATTCATGGAGACAGGTTGTCAGACTTCACGGAACTGCATTGAAACAGTTTGAAAAGAAATACGGAGAAGGATATTTGAATGAACAATGTCATTGAATGTCATATATAAAAAATGGTAATGTTAAACTGACGAAAATATTTAAGATGCTTTCTAATCCTCCTAAAAGGCAAACAGCCGGGAATACCGTCTACGTTATGTGGGCGGTATTTTTGTGCGCAGAAAAGAGGTATTTATGATTTTTAACCAAAAAATTAGAGTGTACTGTCCGGGATGCGGACGGTTGGTCGGTGAATGCAGTTCAAAATCACATATCGACAAGACATATAAGTGCCGGAATTGCAATAAGATGGTATTTTACCATACAGAGACCGGAAAACGTGAGATCAAGAAACTTCCCAAAAGAGACCAGAGCAGCGGAATGACATTTATGTAGGTGGAAATATGAACACTATGAAATTTCAAGACCTTGTAAAGGGTTGTCACGGCAGAAAAATTGCATATACGGATGTGGAGCAGATAACCGAAGACAACATTGTAAAGGTTATTGGAGACTGCATAGGTGTTTTTTATTACAACAAGACAGTTATCAAATATTTGTGGGAGTACTACAAAGGTGACCAGCCAGTACTATACCGGACAAAGCTGTCAAATGAGGATATAACGAACAAAATCGTTGAGAATCATGCTTATGAGTGGGTACAGTTCAAGGTCGGTCAGACTTACGGCGAGCCTATTCAGTTTGTTAGCAGAAAAGATGATGAAGCTGTAAATAAAGCAGTAGATGAACTAAACGATTATTTAGCGGATGCAAATAAGCACGAGAAAGACATAAAAGCTGGTGAATGGCAGTCAGCAACCGGAACATCATTCAAAGCTATTCAGATAGTAAATGGTGAAGTACCTATCCGTGTGGTTGCACCTAATCCTCTGAACACGTTTGTTATTTACAACCGTAGTTCCGAAGAACCGATTTTAGCAGTCCAAGAATTAAAGGACGAAAACGGAGAATGGTATAAACTTTGCTACACAGAAACGCATGAATGCAAAGTAAAGAACAGTTCCGTTATTGCTGATTCATGGAAGTTACATGGTTTTGGCGGCATTCCTATCGTGGAATTTCCAAACAACCATGAACGTTTATCTGATATTGAACTTGTTATAGACCTGCTGGATGCAATAAATAATACGCAGTCTAATAGAATGGACGGCATAGAGCAGTTTATTCAGGCATGGTACAAATTTGTAAACTGTGAAGTTGATGAAGAACAGTTCAAAAAAATGAAAATGAACCATGCATTGGTTGTAAAGTCCATTAACAAGGATAACAAGTCTGATGTTGATGTGATGTCACAGGAACTTGACCAAACGCAGACACAGGTTTCCAAGGATGATTTAACAGACAGCGCACTTTCAATTTTGGGAATACCGAACAAGCAAGGAAACACTGGCGGTGATACGCAGGGTGCGGTTGAGCTGAGAAACGGATGGGATTTTTCAAAATCAAGAGCAAGGCTTAAGGATCCGGTTGTTAAGACAGCAGAGAAGAGACTGGCCAAGGTTGCGCTGAATGTTATCCGCATTAAGAAAGAGGATCTGAAAATCACTCTTAGAGATTTTGATGTGCAGATCAACCACAGTCCACAAGATAATATGTATACCAAGTCGCAGACATTACTGCAACTTCTGCAGTGTGGTATTCATCCGCTTATTGCAATCAAAACAGTTGGACTTTGGGGAGATTGTGAAAAGACTTTCAACCTTTCCAAACCTTACCTTGATGCTCTGTGGAAAACTGATGACATTATCAACATGGAAGAGCAGATGGCAAAAGCACAGGAAATTGTAAAACAAATGCAAAATAAGACAGTTGCCTAGAAATAGGTAGCTGTTTTTATTTTATAAAAATTCGCAAAGCCGTGAGCGTACAAATCGGCAATGTCACTCGGTGTCGTTGCACCGTAAAAAAACGTAGGACATAACGGAGGTAATTTATGAAGAGAGAAGATTTAGCGGCAATGGGATTAACTGATGAACAGATTGAAAAGGTTATTGCCGAAAACGGCAAAGATGTTCAGACAGCAAATGCCAAGGCAACCAAAAACAATGCTGAACTGGAACGGTTACAGGGCATTGAAAAAGAGTTTAATGCCATGAAAGACCAAAATCTTTCCGAACAGGAAAAGGCAGCGAAGCAGTTAGAGGAAGCAAATAATCGTATCGCAGAGTTGGAAAAAGCACAGACTTTAGCAACTCAGCGTACAAGTGCGGCTGACAAATTCAAAATCACATCAGAACAGGCGGCACAGGTTGTAAAGGATGACGGCAGTTTTGATTTTGATGTTCTCGGAAAAATTATCTCTGATAAAGAGACTGCTGCGGCACAAGCCAAGGAGCAGGAGATTGCAAACGGATCTACTAATCCTGGAGGTGGAATTGCTGGCGGTGGAAAAGATGACAAAAAAACAGAAGCCGAAAAAGCGGCTGAAAAGATTGGCAAGACTTTAGCTGGAACAAACAAAGAAGCCGAAGCTGTAGTTAGCCAGTACTTATAAGGAGGTACACAAAATGAAATTCTCTGAAACAAGTGTAACTACCCAGTTAGAAATTCTTAAGAGAAAGCTGGGCGGTGAATTATTTGTTCCTATTAAACTGGATGCAAGTGCTTTCACTAATGGTGTGTGCAAGGCTGGTAATCCTATTAGTGCGACAGGAAAGAAAGTAAATGGCGGAAGCACCGATGATGCAGCAGTAGGTATTTTGCTTAACGATGTTTACGATAGCAACCCCAACGGAACTATCATTAAGGCTTTTGCCTGTGTAAATGAAGCAAATGCTAACGCAAATGCAGGTATTACCATTGCCGATGGTGTAAAGACAGGATTATCACTGATTGTATTTGAATAACTGAAACCGACTACAGACAGATGTAGCCGCTGACCGCTGAAAGATAGCGGTAGAAAGTGAGGAAATAATGAACATTAGAGATGCCTACAATGCGAAAGCAATCGCACTTGTGCATACAGAAGTTGCAAGTAATAAAATTGCATATCTTGGTTCCGGCTTATTCCCCGCCAAGAAGAAAATGGGACTGGATTTGAAGTGGATTAAGACTTCTAATGGACTTCCTGTTACCCTGAAAGCATCTAATTTTGATGCAGTTTCCACTATCAGAAGCCGTGAAGGATTCAAGATGCAAGAGACAGAAATGGCATTCTTCCGTGAATCTATGATTATCAAAGAACAGGACGAACAGGAAATCATGCGTATTAAGGACAGCACAGACCCTTACGCAGCAGAAGTATTAAGCAGAATTTTTGATGATGCAAATACTCTTGTGGAAGGTGCTGATGTAGTTCCTGAACGTATGATTATGCAGCTGCTTGCACCCAGTGACGGATCTCCTAAGATTTCCATTCAGGCTGACGGTGTAACCTACGCTTATAACTATGACCCTAACGGAACCTACAAAGCCAACAACTTTGCAGAACTTACAACTACGACCGATAAGTGGTCTGATACCGAGAACTCTGATCCTATGGATGATGTTTCCGTAGCCATTGATGCCGTAGAAGAAGCTACTGGCGAGAGACCTTCCATCATGATTGTCTCTAAGAAGACCATGAACTACTTAAAACAGAACAAAAAGATCAAGAGTGCTGTTCTTGCACAGAATACAACCGCAAATGTATTTATGACCGATGCGAGAGTAAAGGAACTTTTCTCTACCGAACTTGGCATTAGCATCATTGTATACACTAAGCAGTACAAGGATGAAAGCGGAACTGCTCATAAGTTTTATCCTGATGGATTTGCGACCCTTATTCCTAACGGTGCACTGGGTAGTACATGGTACGGCACTACTCCCGAAGAGCGTACACTCATGGGTAATCCTGCCACAGATGTAAGACTTGTGAATACTGGTGTTGCTGTTGCTGTCAGCGTAACAGAGGATCCCGTACAAACCAAGACTACAGTATCAGAAATCGTACTGCCTTCCTACGAGAGAATGGATAGCACCTATGTAATTAAGTGCTACTAATCGGAGGTATGCTGATGAAATTTGATTACAAAGTCAAATACAAAGGCAAATGGTATCTTCCGGGAGAAGAAATCCCGGAGGAAACCGTCACCGAAGTAAAAGAAGAAATCCCGGAGGAAACCGCATATACTAAGACGGAAATCAACCGTATGTCTACGGCAGACTTGCAGAAGTTAGCCGCAGAACACGGTGTCTCAGGTGCGGAAGAAATCAGCGGTGCGGAACTGAAAAAGATTCTGATTGAAAAGTTTGAACTTTAAGAGGTAGCACATGGCAGAATATACGACTTTGGAGCAAGTAAAAATCCGTCTGAAACAATTTCATATTGATTCTGAAAGTTCCGAGGTCGTGTTTGACCATTTGGAAGAAAATCCTCTTTTGGAACAACTTATCAGTCAAGCAGAAGCCGACATCAGAGCAAAGAGAATATACCCGAAAAGCTACACGGAAGAGAAGATTGCTGCGGATATGAAAAAATTTCAGTCCGTTGTGGTTAATCTTGTCGTGTATGACAGATCGCAAGCCGGTGAAAACTTCATGGCAAGCTATTCAGAAAATGGAGTGTCTAGAACATGGAGAGACCGTGAGGATCTGTTTGTTGGCGTATTTCCATTTGCAAAGGTATTGTAATTAAAAGAAGATTGTGCGTGACCATGTTACTGATTCCAGTAATAAAGTTGCAGGCGGCACACTTTAAGGGTGGTGGGCGGTGTGCCAACAATAAGTAACAGGAGATATGAAATGAAAGATTTTTTATTACAGACATACACTATTGTATTGCCTATTTTATTAGGATATATTGTCTGGCTCCTTAAACAACAAAAGAAGGACAGGGATGCAAACAGTAAGGGAACAATGCTTCTTTTGCGTGTTCAACTTATTGAGTATCACGATAAGTACATGAAGCTGGGAGAAATTCCTAGTTATGCGTATGAGAATTTTGTAGAGATGTACAATGCGTATCATGCGTTAGGCGGAAATGGAATGGCCACCAAAATGTACGAGGAAATCAAAGAAATCAGATTGAAGAATGGAGGTAAAGAATAATGGATTTTTCACAAGTAGGAACTTGCGTTGCAATCGTGGTTATCTGCTATCTTGCCGGTATTGGAGCGAAGCTTATTCCGGTTATTAAGGATAATTACATTCCGGTTGTTGTCGGCATTGTCGGTGGCATTCTCGGAGTAGTAGGAATGTATGTGATTCCCGACTTTCCGGCAAATGATGTTCTAAATGCTATTGCGGTCGGCATTGTTTCCGGTTTGGCAAGCACCGGGGTAAATCAGATTTACAAACAGGTGAAGAAAGATGCTTGAAGCAAATAAGCAAAAAATGAAGTATTCCAAACAGGGTGAGAAAGTCACAATCTACGACCGTGACGAAAATGGAAACATTAAGTACATCGAGGTTGACGGTGAAAAGATTCCAGTAGTTTTGAGAGAAGCTATCGGATTTTCTGACCCTGTTCCTTTTTCTGCCAATATCAGCAATAAGTTGTCAGAAGTACTGGTAAAGGAATTTGGTATTGATGATTCTAGTTCCTATTGTCAGATTGTAACCGATAAGGGATATTTGCCGATTAAGGCAGGAGACATTGTTTGGAAGAAATCTGATGTGGGGCGAGATAGTGATGGACTGGTTGATGATAAGACAGCGGATTATGTTGTAAAAGGTGTAGCTGATGAAGGACTTACCGTTGACCTGTTTTTGCTTCAAAAGACGGTAAAGTGATATGGAAGATAAGAAAATCAATGTTTTGGGAACAGAATATCTTCTCATGTTTCGCACAGAAGAAGAAAACGCAGAATTAAAGGAATGTAATGGATATTGTGACTATTCTTCTAAAAAGATTGTCGTGCTGAAAGAGAAGAGAAAAGATGATGACATCAGAGATTTTGTGTGGATACGGAATAAAACCGTAAGACATGAAATCGTCCATGCGTTTTTGAGTGAAAGCGGACTGCTGAACAACACATACAATGTTGATTGCGGTTGGTCTTTCAATGAAGAAATGGTGGACTGGATAGCAATTCAATTTCCAAAAATGATGAAAATTTTCCAAGAACTTGAAGTTTTGTAAGGTATTGAACTATGGGGAAAACGATTGAACTAAATCTATTCAGTGACAAGTCCATACAGAACGCTATTAAGGCTCTTAGAGACTATGAAAACAGCTTGACCTATAAATGTAGGCTACTAGCTGAAACTTTGGCAGAAAACGGTGTAGAGATTGCTAGAGTACAGATTGCAGACCTTGACGCTATCTTTACTAGCGAACTGATACAGAGTATCCACTCTGAATATGTTGGTTCGGTAAAAGGCGGTGGAATCTGGGCGGTTGTTGCCGGAACAGACCATGCGGCATTTGTTGAGTTTGGTACTGGAATTGTCGGACAGAAATCACCGTACAAAGGAAAGTTACCCGAAGGTGTCACATGGCAATATGCAAGCGGAAAAACCATACGGCAACTTGCAGACGGTAGATACGGTTGGTTTTATCCGGCTGATGATGGTAAGTGGTACTTCACCGAAGGAATGCCTTCAAGACCATTTATGTACCTGACTGCAATAGAACTTCGTGAAATTGTATTACAGACAGCAAAGGTGGTGTTTGGAAATGGCGGTTAATGAATATCAATGGGTATCAGATTTCAAAGTCAAGATTGCATCATACTTGAAAATGAAAATACCGCAGAGCCATCCTAAAGCCTATGTGACGGACAAAAGCAAGGATTTGTCAGACCCTACATTTCCCACAGTTTACTTTCATGCTATGCCGTTCACAGAGACAGGAGAAGACATTGAAGGACGGTCTATCAATGGAATCACAGCATCGTACCAGGTGGATGTGATAACAAACAAGAGTCAAGAAGAAGCTGAAGCTATCATGGCTACTGTTGCCGGACTTTTCAAACGTTTGCGATTTCAGATAACTTCCATGCCGGAGTTTAGCAATACTTCGCAGAACACATTCAGAAGCACAGCACGGTTCAAAAGAAACGTAGATGCTGATGATATATTGTAACTATTGACAGAGCCTACTGGCTCTATTTTTTTATGCAAATTTGGAGGTAAATATGGCTACTGGTTTAAAATCAAGAATTGCCTATAAAGAACCTAGTTCTAGTGCCGCAACTGGTGAGTACTGGGCAGGAACTTACAAACTGCTCATGAGAGCAAAAAGTATTCCTTCTCCGTTCGGAAGTCAGAACATGGTGGATACTTCTACACTGGAAGATTTGGTCGAAACACAGGAAATGGGTCGTAGAGCAGCTAACAGTATGGAAGTGCAAGGAGCATTTGAGAAAAAGTACAAGGATGAAATGGTGACAAACGAGGGAAAGAAACTCGATTTTATCATCTTGTATGGAACTGACGGAAAAGGTTCAGAGGGTATTTGCGCATTTATCGGTCAGGAAAGTTTTGCACCGGACGAAGCAACAGACGATCATCTGACCGGAACTGCTACGATTGCACAGGCTACTGTACCGAAGTGGATTGAAGATAATTACACTGTTGCAGTAACAGAGGATGAAAACGGTTATCCAACAGCAATTACACTGACAAAAAAATAGAAAGTCAGTCAGAAACAAATAGTACTGCCGTGGCTGACTTTGACGAAACGGTAGACGAACCATTGATTTAAGCAAAAGAGAGCCGTCTTCGGGCGGCTCCTTTCCAACAAAATGTTGGGGAAAGGATATGTTTTTATGAAGAAGATTTTAGTTAATGATGTTGAATATACTTTAGAGTTTGGGTTCGGTGCTGTGGAGTGCAAGGATTTGATTCAAAAGATGTTTCTTATGCTTTCCGGTGGCTATGTAGCTAAAAAAGCAAAAAATGTACAGAATCCCACACCAGAAGAAATTGTAGATGGTAGCGGATATATGCTTGCAGAATTTCCTCATGTATGCAAAACGGCTTTTTATGCAGGACTTCTTGAAAACCATGAAGATATTACACCGGATGAATCCAATGCTTTAATGAAAGAATACATGAAAGCAAACGGTCTTTCTTTTGTGAAGCTGTATGGAGAACTGACAGACTGTATGAAAGAAGACGGTTTTTTCGAACTGTCGGGTCTGACGGAAATGATGACGCAGACCAAGGAAGAGATGGAGAAAGAGGACAGCAAGGTAACGAAGATGCCACAGGATCACAAAAAGAAATCGACTGGCACAAAATAATATGGGAAGAATATTTTCCATTTGCTTTTTCCATGGGAATTTCGATAGAAGAGTTCAAACATCTGAATCCTAAGAAATTAGAGTGGTGTTACAAGGGATATAAACTCAAAAAAGAGGAAGAAGATAGGAATTCATGGCAACGGTGGGGAGATTATGGAATATCTGCATTAATCGTTGCAATAGACCATTGCTTACATGGGGACAAAGCAAGAGCTACTTATGTTGAAAAGCCTATTTCAGAAAAGATAGCACATGATAATGAGCCTAAATATAAGGAATCTAACGAAGAAATTGCAATATGGGAAATGAAGCAGAGAATTAAAGCATTAAGAGAGCAAGGATTACCGGAAAGTCCGGATTAAGGAGAAACAAGCATGAGTTTAAAAGGAATTGATGTGTCCGCATACCAGGGGACGATTAACTGGTGGGCGGTAAAACAGAACGGAATTGATTTCGCTATTCTGAAAGTCATCCGTAAGGATTTGAACCCGGACAAGAAGTTTGAAGAGAACTGGAAAGGTTGCCAAGAACACAACGTTCATGTGCACGGAGTATATGAATACGGATATATTACAACGGTTGCAAAATCACGATCTGATGCAAGAAGAGTGCTTACTATTCTTAATGGCAGAAAAGTGACAGTATATCTTGATGTTGAAGATGCCGTTATGAAAGGTCTTGGCAAAAATATTATTTCCATTATCAATGCTTACGGTAAGGTCATCACCGATGCAGGATTGCAGTTCGGTGTATACACTGGGGAAAGTTTTTACAAGACATACATCAAGCCTTATGGTGGTGTAAGCTATCCCATGTGGATTGCACGGTACGGCAAGAATAACGGCAAGTGTGATGTGAAATATCAACCGCAAGTACCGAACATGGTAGGTTGGCAGTATACTTCTAAAGGTCGTGTAGGCGGCATTGTAGGAAACGTGGACATGAATGTATGGTACAAGGAGTTAGATGCCGTATATGAGAATTCTACAAGCCATAGCAACCCTTATACAGAACCGGAAAGACTTCTGTATTACAAGCGTATGGCAATGATGAAGGGAAATGATGTCAAGTGGGCGCAGTACGAACTTGTAAGGAAAGGCTTTATGCCGTCTGTAAATGCGAAAGGTAAGAAGAACATTGACGGATATTTCGGGAAAACTACTTCTGATGCAGTGAAAGCATTCCAAAAGAGTGTCTGTATCAAAGTGGACGGAAAAATCGGTACGGTTACAAAGGCATATCTCAAAAAGTGATTTTAGGAACGGTAGGTGTCACAGCTTACCGCTCTTTTCTTGGAAGTGGTTGACACTTCCTTTTTTTATTGCGGTAAAGGCGGTGCAGTATGGCAGATATTGATTCTTTGCAGATTAAAATAAAAGCGGATGCAACTAGCGCAAGTAACGCACTGAATAAACTTGCAAATAGCCTTACGAATTTTCAGAAAAGCTTGTCTATTGACACATCCAAACTGACAAGCATTTCCAACAGCATACAGAGTATCGCAAATGCCGCAAATTCCATGAATACGAGCGGAATTAAAAATATCTCCACACTGACAAATTCCATTAACAGAATGGGAAAAATAGATACAAGCGGATTAAGCAGAATTTCATCTGCATTAAAGACTTTTTCTGCTGACATGGCAGGAACAAAAGTAGATGGAGTAGGGGATATTGCTAGCATAGCATCTTCGATTTCAAGACTTGGCGGTGTGGCATCCGGCAGAGCGATTACGAACATTCCTTTACTGGCGAAGAATTTAAAGCAATTATTCACCACTCTGTCTACTACACCGAACGTAAGTGAGAACATTATCCGCATGACAAACGCACTGGCAGGACTGGCATCTACTGGTGCGGCATCCGGCAGAGCCGCAAACTCTTTAGGTCGTAATCTGAACACCTATACGGTAAGCGCAAGAAGAGCCACAAAGAGCACATTCAGTCTCGCAGCGGCTTTCGGTAGATTCTACGCAACATATTTCCTTGTAATCCGTGGAATTAAAAGTCTGTGGAAGTCCATAGAAGGAACTACGGACTATATCGAAGCATTCAACTACTACACGGTAGCATTCAATAAAGTCGGCAAGGAATGGGGCAAGGATTTTGAAAAATTCGGTTACGACAACGCAGAGGATTATGCGCAGAGTTTCGGAAACCGTGTAAATGAACTGCTTGGTAAAATGTCCGGTCTGAAAGTAGATGTAGACGGTGGATTGATTTCTGAAAGCGGAATGAAGAACCTGGGACTGAATTTACAGGAGATAACGCAGTACGCTTCACAACTTGCATCCATTACCAACTCTTTAGGGCAGACCGGAGAAGTCACTACGGCAATTTCAAAGTCTATGACAATGCTTGCCGGAGATATTTCTTCTCTGTTCAACGTAGATTTTAGCACGGTTGCAACTAACTTGCAGTCGGGCTTAATCGGTCAGTCAAGAGCATTGTATAAGTATGGTATTGATATAACAAATGCCACTTTACAGACTTATGCTTACAAATACGGAATTGAAAAAGCTGTCTCCGAAATGTCACAGGCAGAGAAACAGCAGTTGCGCTTGCTGGCAATCTTAGATCAGTCCAAAGTGTCATGGGGAGATTTGGCTAACACAATCAATTCACCCAGCAACATGATTCGCCAGTTCACAAACAACGTGAAAGAAGCTGGCATGGTTCTAGGTCAGTTATTTATTCCAGTATTGCAGAAAGTACTTCCTGTTATCAACGGTGTCGTAATTGCGATTAAGAGACTGCTTGTCAGTGTGGCAAATTTACTGGGAATCAAGATTGACTTTTCGTCATTCGGTCAAGGTGTATCCGGGTACAATGAGGATTTGGAAGATACGGCAGATGCACTGGATAAAGTGGGAACAAGCGCAAAAAATGCTCAAAGCGGAATCAGAGCATTTGATAAATTGAAAGTTATTTCCACACCAAAATCCAGTGGTTCCGGAAGTGGTGCTGGTGGAGCAGGAATTGACCTTACCAAAGAAATCATGGATGCTACTGCCGAGTACGAGAAAGTATGGCAAGAAGCATTTGATAAGATGCAGAACACGGCTATGGGTTGGGCTGATAAGATAGAAAAACTTCTTGAACCTGTGAAAAAGTTGTTCAAGGATTTGTTCAATGGTGATTTTTTTGAAGCAGGACAAGATTTGTCCGGCATTGTAACAGGGATATTTAACTGGATGTCCGATGCTATTGCATCTGTAGACTGGTACCAAATAGGTCAAAACATAGGACAGTTCCTTGCCGGTATTGATTGGACTTCCGTATTTACATCTGTCGGAAATTTTATAGGACAAGCAATTACAGCGGCAATCGACCTGTGGAAAGGAAGTTTTGATGCAGCACCGATTGAAACCACGATTCTGACAGCAATAGGTCTTTTGAAATTTACTGGCTTGGGAGATATACTGTGGAAAGCAATCAAAGATTCCATTGTCTTGTCAATGGGGGGTAAGGCAGGAGCAGGAATCGGAGAAACAATTCTCGGAAATCTATTAGGAACTGGAGCGGCAACAGGAGCAGAGGGAGCCGCAGCGGCAGGAGCAACCGGATTGTTTGGTGGTATTAGTGCAGGAGCAGTAGCGGCAACAGCGGCTATAACAGCGGTTGTAGCAGGACTTGCACTTGTATATGCAACAAACGAGGATGTTAGAAAGAGTTTCAAGGAATCAATTTCTGCTATTGCAGAAAATCTTACTCCGGCAATGGAGTTTTTAACAACAACGGTTATACCGGATTTGCAGAGTGCATGGACAGGGCTTGTGGATGTTCTCACTCCGATAGGAGAATTTTTGAAGACTGCATTCACAAGCATATGGCAGGATATGCTAAATCCGGCATTAAAATATGTTGGTGAAGAAGTGCTTCCGAAATTGCAAAGTGCTTTTGAAAATCTTTGGAATGGAGTGCTTGTTCCGCTTGGAACATTCCTTGGAAATGTTTTGAATCCTGTGATTCAGATTGTTGCGGACATACTTACAGTGCTTTGGCAAAACGTAGTAGTGCCTTTAGCAGATGCATTAGGAAGTATTTTGGGAGCGGCTTTTGATGCGATAGTCGATAAAATGAATTTTGTGGTAGAACAAGTGAAACCAGTAATAGAAGTATTCACCTTCTTATGGGATAATGTTTTATCTCCCATAGTCACTCATTTGTGGGAAGATTTAAAGCCTGCTTTTGAAACTGTATTTAATGCAATAGGAAATATTATCAAAAATCTTGGAACAGCATTAAAAGGATTAATAAATTTTGTTTCTGGTGTGTTCACTGGAAACTGGAGAAAAGCATGGGACGGAATAAAAGATATTTTCAAAGGAGTGTTTAATGGACTTGTATCCATAGCAGAAGGATGCGTAAATCTGATTATTGATGGAATAAATGCTTTTATTGATGGTTTTGGCTTGGTTAGCGGTATATCGGAAGCTATAGGAATAAGCTTCAAGCCAGTACAAATACCTAAAATAAGTATTCCTAGATTTGAAACTGGCGGTTACGTTCCAAGCCGATACACGATGTTCATGGCAGGAGAGAACGGCGTACCGGAGATTGCCGGGACAGTAGGCGGCAAGACAGCGGTTGCCGGTGGAGTTGAAATCACTGGAATAAAAGATGCTATCAATTCCACGGCACAACAGGAAATTGCACTTCTGAAACAGAATAATCAGCTACTGCAAGGAATCCTTGAAAAAGAGTTTGGAATAACAACCGATCAAATTGGAATTGCCGCAAGACAATACGGTCAAGAGCAATTTAACCAAAAACACAAGAATGTATATGTATTTTAACACAGACAGCACTCTGAATGGGTGCTGTCTATTTTTATGCAATAAGGCGGTGAGCGTATGTCAGCATATCAAGGATGGCTTTTAAAAATTGGAGATTACGTTATTGACCAGTCAAGATTTATAGCCGCTGAAAGTTATCAGCCAGCTGTAAATATGCAAGATGTAGACCCGTGGACTGATGCAAATGGATACGTACATAGAAATGCTGTGGAGCTAAAAGCATTAAGTGTTGATTTTTCCACACCTGCGATGCTGACGGATGACGATTTGCAAGAGTTACTGTCCGGGATACGAAGCAACTTTATTGATGCAACGGAACAAGGATGTAATATCACAGCATACATTCCATTTTTAGGTCAATATGTCACGCAATACGGATATATGGCTGATATAAAGCCTACGATCTATGGAACATATAATGGGGAGATTAAGTACAATCAGATAGAATTTTCATTTGTCGGAGGTGTAGCGAATGAGTAACTATACCTATGCGGATTTGTTTGATAAAAGCGCATCCAAAAAGGAAATCACGATTGAAACAGAGGACAAGTCTGTAAAAATCACCAACAGCGAAATCCATTTTGAACAGTTTGAATTAAAAGAAATACTATGTGATGATGATTACCTTACATTTGGACAGTGCAATGCATCACAGTTAAAATTCAAAATTTCCAACGTGTTCACAAGCATGATTGGGAAACAGATAAATGTTTCTGCTGTGATTAATGGACATGCTGACACACCATTTATTTTCGGCAAATACAGGGTTGTTTCTGACAAGCCTACAGATGATAAGCGTTACCGCAATGTGACGGCTTATGATGCCTTGTATGATGTAGGAGAAGCAAATGTGGCATCGTGGTACAACAGTTTAACTTTTCCGCTTACACTTAAGGCATTCAGAAATAGTTTTTTTGCTTACTTTGGAATAGAACAGGTAGAGACTACGTTAGTTAATGATGACATGGAAGTGGCAGAAACCATAAAACCAAGCGAACTTTCTGGCCAGACGGTCATGGAAGCAATCTGCTCGATAAATGGATGTTTTGGCCATATTAACCATGATGGAAAATTTGAATATGTTTTCCTTAAAGAAATAATATCCGGTTTATATCCACATAAAGGATTATATCCACAGAAAGGATTATACCCTAGAAAAGGTTCTGAAAAAGAAAAGGTTACTGGTGGAAAATACAAATCAGTCAAATATGAAGATTTTGTCTGCCAAAAAGTTACAAAAGTGCAGATAAGACAATCAGAAAATGATATTGGTGCAGTTTACCCGGATACAGAGATTACCGAGAACGACAACAGTTATATTTTGCAAGATAATTTCCTTGTTTATGGAATGGGTGCAGATGCACTGGAAACGGTTGCAAGAAATCTGTATGAGGTTATTAAAGTTGTAAAATATAGACCTTATAACTGTGAAAAAATAGGAAATCCTTGTTTGAGCCTTGGAGAAGCAGTCAATGTATATACGGCTAAAGAAATCATAGAAAGCTATGTGTTGAGTAGAACATACAAAGGAATCCAACAACCGATAGACACCATATCTGCCACCGGAAAAGCACCAAAATACAGTGAACAGGTAAATGGAATTAACAAAAGTATAATTCAACTCCGTGGAAAGACTAATGAACTAGAACGGAATGTAGAAGAGACCCGGTCTGAGATCAAGGATGTAGAGAGCGGATTGGATACGAAAATTACGCAAAATGCAGGAAAAATTGAAGCAGAAGCGAAAAGGGCAACAGATACAGAAGTAGAATTGGCAGCGGCAATATCTTTGCAGGCAGACCAAATCAAATTAAAAGTATCAAAAGGTGATGTCAGTTCTCAGTTAAGTGTTGAAAGTGGACAGGTAAGTATTTCTGGAAACCGTTTTGTATTGGAAGCAGATAACTGTAGCATATCAGCAGATGGAACTATAACAGCTAAAAACGCAGTAATGACTGGTAGTTTTAAGTCTATAGGGGAAGACGGAAGTTACACAGAAGTATCATCAGGTGAAATTAAATTTTATAACGAACTATTGCAAAGCACAGGATCTATAAAAGGATTGGGACAATATCTTACTATTGATGCTTCAATGGTAAGTGTAAGCGGAATTTTAGTGGTAGGAAATGGAGCAACATATAATTCACAATATGTAAAAAACATATCAACAACTTCTCAAATATTAGGCAGTAAGACAGTACTGACAAGTGCCACATTAAGTGTCACAAAAAATTATATAAATGGAACCGTATCAGATGTATCTTTGGTAACACAAACAGCCAATGTTGCTGATTATCCTGGACATAATGTTAATTTTATTACAGGAGTTTCATCACTTGGAGGTTTGCTCACTGCAACATCTGGAATTGTCACACTTATGACGTAGGAGATTTATTATGGTAAAAAAAATATTTATTCTTCAAACGATTATTGGAAAAACAATGAAAGAAGTAATGGAAGAAAGGCAAGAAATTCAGCAATATATAGCTTTTACCATTGGAATTTCCACGTTTACGGAAATCAATGCAACATTGTTTAGCACGGAAGATGGCGATGGTTTTGAAGAGTTTATGAAGCAACTTATTGACATGTCGGATACAGTGGTTGCACAGAGCGGATATGAGATATCTGAACTGTGCAAAAACCTGTATGCGTATGCAGAAGAGCAAGGAAAAGAAATCTATGTAAGGGAGAATTGATATGGCAGCAAATTTTGAGATTAAGAAATTAAAAAGCAACCTTGTGACAGTATTAAATCAAACACCGTTGCCTATCGAGGTGAAAAGGCTTGTACTGTATGAAGTATATGCGGAGACTAAACAGTTATCAGATATGCAGATTATGAAAGAGGAAAACGAGGTAACCGCAGATGGCAATGAATAAGGTTTATACCAGAATTAACTGGGAAGATTACCCCAGTGAAAACACAGACATTGATGAAATAAATCTTAATAAAATGGATTCTGCCATTGATGCGTTGGACAACCGTATCATATTACAGGATGCCTTAAAAGTAGACAAGTCTTCAATAAACGGAAACATTGCTGATTGGACTATGGATGAAACAACCGGTGTTATTACTATTACAAAATACAACGGTGAAAAGATTATTTTTGACCTTAATATTGAAAAAATACCTGTTGGATTTTCTATGTCTGATGACGGAATCATTACCATGACTACAGAAGATGGAACACAGTTTACGGCTGATATTGGTTCTATGATTCCGGTGTTGACATTTGAAGATTCTGCAACCATAGCTGTATCCGTGACTGGTACTGGAAAGAATAAGACTTATTCTTTTTCGATAAAAACAGGATCAGTAACAGACGATATGCTGCAGCCTAATTATTTAGCAGATATTAGAGTAGAATCCGCAAATGCATCTGCTTATGCGCAATCCGCAAATGCAAAATCTGTATTGGCTGAATCTTATGCCATAGGTGGAACCGGAACAAGAGAAGGAGAAGATACAGATAACGCAAAGTATTATATGGAGCAGGCAAAACAGCAAACAGGAGGTATACCTACAAAGGTTAGTGAATTAGAGAATGACGCTGGATATATCAAAAAAGATGTTAATAATCTTGTGAATTACTACGACAAAACTACCACCGACAAAAAATTAGCCAATATTAACTTGACTGATTACCTGAAAAAAACAGGTGATTCTTCCAACACCACTGTAACATTCAACGAGCCTACAGAACTGGCACAGCCGACCACAGGAGAGAAACTTGGTGGAATTATCGGCAAGGTTAGCCTTGCGATAAAGAACATCAATACGTTAATTACGTTTTTAGGGAAAACTGATATTTCATCAATCGGTGACGGAACTGTCACAGGTGCGATTAGTGATGTAACTGGCAAGTTAAGCAACTTTGAAAATGATTCTGATTTGTCATTGGCTAACTGCACATCATGGGGAAATACAGATAATACCATTACAAAAATTGGTAATAGAGTATTTATAACTTTTGGAGTGCAAATTACAGACGAACAGTCAAGTGGATCATTAATTATTGGTAGGATTGCAAAAGTATATTATCCTAAAACCGCATATGTTAGAGCGAATGCGGCTGATTCTGACGGTGGTAACCATATGCTATATATTGATAAATCAAATGGTATAATAGTGTTATATGTGTCAACTGAACGCTATTATTCTGCGAGCTTTTCATATATAGCTGATTAGGATATTATAAGCTATTTTTCTGAAAAAGAAGGTGCGTTTTCTCTATTGTTTGCGTAAAAAGTAAATAATTTATTTGATCCAGTAATTTCAGTGGCGATTCCTGCATAATATCCTGACGTACCACAATAACCAAGTACTAAATATGCGCCAGTACTGGCACCAACTATAAGTATGAATGGTGATTTTATAACAAAATTAACAGAATACTCTTTAAGAGCAACACCTAGCGTTCCAGTACTATTATAAAATTGGCAAAAATTATTTAACTTGCCATTTACAGAAGTAGTGATATCCAATGGGCGGAGATTAGAAGCAAAAATAAATCATCAAAAAGAGCATGGTGTAAAAGCCATGCTCTTAATCTCTTCATCTGATTCCCCAGTCACCGTCATTATTTACGAAACCAACCACATATCCTATCATGTCATCAATTATGTGCTCCGGAAGTATACTGTTCGGAGACATGAGCGAAACATATCTCCATTTTCTAACGCCATATTCTATTATATGGGTTTTTACGGCAATTTGTATCCCACCATTACTGGTCACAATACATCGTTCACCGTCTTGCGGTTCACGATCTGCGGAAAGGATAATAATTTCCCCAGGCAGATAAAACGGCATATAGTAGTCGCACGGAATTTTCATACCGATATAAGCCTTGGATTTTATATCTTCCGGCAAATTGTCTATGCACATGGGTTCCACAGAGTTTGTGGTTGCGATAATTCCATTCATAAGTTGTGGATTAAGGACAGAAATATACTTGTGCGATTTTTCAATACTGGAATAGATTTTATCTTGGTGACGTATGAAGTAACGGATAAGGTACAGAGAGTGTTCCGGCAGACTGCGGCATATCTTGACAGATTCTAACATCTTATCTTCCATAGTACCACAGCCTACCATTTCATCTACGCTGATTCCAAAGGCTCTAGCAAGCGCAACAGCGGTCGATAGCTTTGTGTCGTTAGAATTACCGTATAGTAGTGAATTAAGCGTAGAATAAGGCAAATTAGCTTCATCTGCAAGCTTGTAAACCGTCATGTCCGGCTCATTAAGAAATTCGTGGAGATTACCACGAAAACTTAACATATAATTAGTACGGTTGACTGATAGATGTGTCGATATTTCTTTGATTCGGTCTTTTTTTATCATGTTTATTGTCCCCCTTTCACATGATACACTTGTAACATCCCTTGAAACGAGGGACATCAAGTTCTGGCGAGGGCGGTGTTTATTGGCGTTTTCACCGTCCTCTTTTTGTTGATATTTTACAACAATAAAAAACGTGAGTCAAATATATATTGATTGTTTAGAACGTATGTTCTATAATGTGATGTATCGCTACTTTAGATTCTGCGTAGAATTAAGGGGAGAGGGGTGTGGTTACGATGAACGAAAGCAATGAATTTTACAGAGAGGAAATTGAAAAGATACTAAACAACATTCAGATAAACAGAGTTTTGAAATGTATCTATATTTTTGTAAAGGATGTATGGGAGGATGTTAAGCCGTGCGAATAATAAAAATAGACAAAGATATTTGCATTACTGGGGACAAGCCTATCATACTTCAAGATTCTATTTGTGAAATATATTCCATGATATTTTACAAAACAAAGGAATATGAATCAGAGAACGACAGCAGAGAAAAAGAGAAAAAAAGGAAAGAACTTGACGTACTTTGCAATTCTCTTAATTCTCTTTCTGCTGCCGTAGAAGTTATCAACAAAAGCATGAAATAATTGAAACTATCAGGGCAAGTATAGCTATTATGTTAGTAAAAAACCAATCTTTAATTTTATTTTTATAAGAAATTAAATAAAATTTTCCGGCATCTGTAATTTGAATGTTTGGAAATTCTTCTAAAGTTGATTTTGATGTTGTTATATAATTATTAGCACATATAATTTCTAATGTTTTTTCAACAAAACTTTTTGAGTGATATCTTTTGATTTTAGGGTATTTTTCATATAACTTTCCAAGGATATTAGTATAGTTTACAGACAAACCGTTTGAACAATTATCTTTTATTATATGCATAACTCTATTTATATCAAATCCATATACAACACTCATTATATTTTTCCCTCTCCGACAAGGTTAATATAATTAAGAACTCTATTCTTATTTTCTGTGGACATAGAAAAATACAGCTCTAACGATTCCATCAGATCAGAATCATTTCTTATTTTTCTCAATATAGAAAAGTTCTCATAAGAAAATTTGCTCTCTCCATAAACTAAATAATCCAAAGAAACATTAAAATATTTTGCCATTGCATTGAGCTTTGAAAGATTTGGATTTGATGCGTTTAATTTTGCAATATATCCAGTAGAGAATCCTAATTCTTTCTCTGCAACGTTTGAAGATACTCCTTTTTCTTTGCATAATTCCTGCACATTTTCTTTAAGCATACTTTCACCTCAATAAGTTCTGAAAAAATCGCAAAACAAAGTATTGACATTCTGAAAATATCGCTTATAATGTAACTAAAGGTTCTGAAAATATCGCAACAAAATAAGGACATTAAAAATGCCATTAAAAAATACTTTGTAATTTTCACTCGCAACGAATATTATAGAATATTTTCAGAGGATAGTCAACAACTTTTGGCGAAATATTCAGAACCTTTAATAACAGAAAGGAGGAATAAGGTTGTTATATAACAAAATAAAAGCTATTGCCAAAGAAAAAGGAATATCCATACGCAAAATCGAAGAAGATTGCGGTTTTTCACAGGGAAGTATGTGTAAATGGAATGATATTTCTCCTTCTTGGGACAAGGTTCAAAAAGTAGCTGATTATCTGAACGTAAAGATAAATGAGTTGATTTCAAAATAAGAAAGGAGAAGCAGGAGGAAGAACGTGAAGTCATCAAAAATTGAAATTCGTCAGTGTGACGGTGAAGAGGGAGTTTTTACGGAAGTCCTCATTGACGGTCACAAAATCAACGGTGTGAGAAGCTTCACACTGAAACAAGGGGTTGGGGATGATATTCCTACTCTGACACTTGACCTTAATGCACTTAATCTTGCAACGGATATGAGAGTGTTGCGGATTATGCAGGATGGGTTAGGAGAAATCGAAAGCATTAACTTCAAAAAAGAATAGGCTCCCATATTTCAGAGAGGAGAAATAAAATGCAAAGTCAGTTTGAGAGAGAACTTCTCAAAACCTTAAAGAGCATTGACGGCACTCTGAAAAGAATTGAGAAGTCCATGAATGATGAAGAGAAACAGCATACGACCATTTGTAATGCAGTTTCTCATGCAATGAAAGGAGAACATGAATGAAAAAATGGACTTACCGCCAGAAGAGAGATCTTCTTGACAAATTAGAACCTTGGATCACTGCATTGGTTCAACTCATAAGTGCATTGGCTGGGGCGGCTGTCGGAATAGCTATCTGCTACTTTTTCTAAGTGGTATGTGGCAGTTGCAGTTATTAAAGCTACAACAAACGGTATGAGTATATTTCTCAAAAATGAGAGAAATAAATGTTCTTTATAGAATCTTCCTTTTGAAGACAAAGTAAATGTGAACTTTTCACGATTTATGGATGAACTAACTATGGTGAAATATCCCTTTTCCTTTAAGGACAAAAATGCTTGGTAAACATCTTCACCATTGTAATTCCCTATTTCAGACAATGAAATGGAACATTCAGAAGATTTTACAGTTTTACTAAGTACTTTTCTTTCGATTTTGAGAAGCATATGAAACCTCCAGTTTTTTAGAACATTATACCACAGAAAGGAGAACAATGAACGAATTACAAAAATCAAACATGAAAACACCCATTGAGATTGCGCTGGGGATTGATGAAAACGGAATGACTACTGCAAGAGCGTTATACGATTTTTTAGAGTTAGCACAGGGGCAATTTTCACGGTGGGCGAAAACGAACATTACAGAAAATGAATTCGCCACAGAAAAAGAGGATTGGGTGCGATTCGACATTGATGTCGAGACACCTACTGGCGGAAGAGTGAAGAGAGATGATTATAGACTTTCCGCTCATTTTGCGAAGAAACTTTCCATGAAAGGAAGTGGGGAGAAAGCAGAACAGGCAAGAGAATATTTTACAAGGGTTGAAGAAAGGGCAAAAGAAATGGTTATCAACCGTTCCCAGTTGTCACCACAAATGCAAATGGTTATGTCACTTGCTGAGAGCATGGCGAGACAGGAACTGGAACAGAAGAGACAGGCTGAACAGGTTCAGAAGTTGGAGAGTACAGTCACCAACATGAAAGAAATCTTCACAGAGCCTATCGGAGATTGGAAAGCAGATATCAATGCAAAGGTGCGCAAGATTTCCACAAAGAGCGGTATCGACTATCAGACACTTTACAATCAGATGTACGGTGAATTGGAAAATGAAGCACATTGTGTTTTAGCAAGGCTTCAGGGCAATAAAATCAAGCGTATGGAAGATGCCGGAAACACAAAAACAGCTATTAAAGAGGGAACTACAAAGATTGCGGTTATTTTTGACAATACAAGGTTGAGAGTAATCTTTGAGAACATCGTAAGGAGATACGCTATGAGGTATTGCGCATGAGAAAAATAGTTGATGTTGTCCTTATGGTTTTCTTCTGGCTATTAGGAATATTCACGGGGGTGATCCTACTCTATGTTATATAGAGACAAAAGAATATTAAAGAAGAGAAATAAGAACCATTGTAAATCATATCCTTAAAAAATCAAAATTAAGTTTTGGTTTATTAGAAACGAGGAAATTCTATGGACGATATTTGTTTCTACTATAACCAGTTTAATAGTTCAGTTAGCAATAAAATATTTGATATGAAAAGGAGATTGTGGATTTTATGAGAACGACATTGAAGCTGTTTCTTCCTATTATAATAGCACTCTCCATCACATTTACTTCCACGGCACAGCCTAAAGGCTCATTTATTTCGGAAGAAGCACAGGAGATATGTGTCAAGTACGGTGAGGAATACGGCATCTGCCCGGAACTGCTCATGGCAATGATCGAGAAAGAATCTTCCGGCAGACCGGATGTGGAAAGTGGCGGTTGCAAAGGTCTGATGCAGATTTCTGACAGATGGCACAAAGACCGCATGGAGCGTTTGGGAGTTACGGATATTTACTCTGTGGACGGTAATATCCATGTGGGAGCCGACTATTTATCGGAATTGTTTGAAAAGTACTGTGATGTTGGAATTGTACTCATGGTTTACCACGGAGAGAAGAACGCAGATACAAAGACAGAATTAAGTGACTACGCAGACTGGATATTAACTAGGAGCGCAGAACTGGAAAGGATGAACGGAAAATGACGAACAGAGAGAAGTATGCGGAACAGATTATTGATATGTTTTTAAATGACATTGAAATAGCTGTTGATAAGGAAGGAAGACTGTGTGATTGCAATGAAATTGACTGCGATGATTGCATGTTTTGTAGTCCCGGATGCAGAGAAAAACTCAAGGAATGGGCAGAACAGGAATATGTTGAACCGCCTGTTAACTGGTCGAAAGTGCCTGTTGATACAAAGATTCTTGTAAGAGATTCAGAAGATGGATGGTGGGAAAAAAGACATTTCGCAAGATACAAAAATAATATTGTTTTTGCATGGGACAGAGGTTGTACATCTTATTCTGCTGACGGATACTATAATGTTTCAACTTGGAAGTATGCCAAACTTGCGGAGGAAGATGTATGAGTGCCAAAAGGCGGTTTACCGTCAAAGGAGTAATCGGAAGATTCTTCTTTAATCCTAAAGAGTGGGAAATCGACCGTGAAACATCATTTTACTACCGACTGGTGAACCGTGAAACAGGAATGAAAAAATGGATAAGAAAGGAGTATTTCCATGTTGAAGAAAGAAATTATCCCCATCGTCCGTGCAAATGAGATTTTGATTGCAGGATTGTTAGATGCAGGAATCTTGTATATCGGAGATGATAATATGATTCACGCAGCAGAAGATTGAAAGCCGGAGGAATGAGGAAATGGAAAGGAAAATCAGAAAAATCTTGGTAGAACTTGGGATGAAACAGTACTTACCGGGATTCCAGTACATCATAGAGGTTGAAACGCTGATGTTTGAGAATAGAAACAGAAGACTGTCTGAAATCTATCGAATTATCGGGGAGGAACACAGCACAACCAAGGAAAGCGTGTACCGGGCAATCAAGTGGGTTGTTGATAAGATGAACACAAGCACAGATTTATACAAGAAAATCAACGAGACAGACAAGCCGGTCTCAATCTATATGTTTGTTAATTCACTGTATTTATATCTTTGGGAGGATAGGAAAAATGAGGATTAAGCACATATTTTTGCAGAATTTCTGCAAATTCTATGGTTCTAACGTAGTGGACACTGATTTATACGACCGGACAGAGGTTTCCGGTGTAAATGAAACAGGTAAGTCCACGATCAAAAGAGCAATTCAGTATATTTTTGGATGCCGTGACGAGAACGGCAGAGAAATCACCGGAATCAGACCGCACGATAAGGACGGCAATGACATTGACGGAGATATTACCGCAGAAGTTACCGTGGAGATTGACGGTACAGACAAGGTTCTGAAAAAAGTATGCCGTCAGAACTTCAATAAGAAAGGCGAGTTTACCGGAAATGTCACGGATTACTATGTGAATGATATTCCAAAAAAGGCAGCAGATTTTGAAGCGTTTTTGGAAGAGAGTGTATGCGGAAAAGATAAGTTTTCACTTTGCATCAATGCCATGACACTTCTGCTGAAAGGTGGCACGGATCAGAGAGCAATTCTTGCTGATATGTTTGGTCAGCACAGTAATGATGACATTTGCAATCAATTTCCGGAGTTTGAAGAATTAAGGGCTATTCTGCAGGACGGCACGGTTGATGAACTGAAAAAGCGTTGCAATACACAGTTATACGGTACAAGGGGAAGAAATGGAACCAAGGGCTTGCAGGACCTGTTAGATGAAATTCCGAGCCGTATTGACGAGGTGAGCCGTCAGAGAGTGGATATTGACCTTGCGGATCTGGAACTGAAAAAGAAAGCTTTACTGGATAAGCTGTCAGAGAACATTAAGCAGCAGACAGATACGCAGAACAGCATGATTTCCTACGATAAGCTTTCAGATGGAATTATTGAGTTAAAAGGTCAGTTGAGTGCATTGCAGCAGAAAGCAAATGAAAAACTGGATGCGGACAGAAGAGAGAAGCGAACAACACTGAATCAGATTCAGAATGAGCATCAGAAAGAGTTGCTTAAGGCAGATACCATTCGTGAAGAGATCACTGCACTGGAAAAGCGTATCGCACAGTATGAACAGAAGAGACAGGAATTGAAGAAGAGTTGGGATTTGAATAAAAGCCTTAAATTTGATGAAAATTCTCTGATTTGTTCCTACTGTGGACAGGAATATCCGGAAGAGAAGAAAGAGCAGTTAAGAACGGAGTTTGATGTACATAAGGCACATAAATTGGAACTGATTACCAAAGAGGGTTCTTCCTGCGCTGACCATATCAAAGCGGATCAGACAGAATTGGAACATAAGCGTGAGGAACTGAAAAAGACCGAGGATGAAGTGGAACGGTTGGAAAAAGAGATTGCCATTGCTGATAATGCCTTAAATTCCATTCCGGCAAGCGTGGATATTTCCAACACAGAAGAATACAAAGCTTTCCAGTCACAGATTGCAGAGAAAGAAGCTTCCATGAACAAATTCACTGACATGAATCTTCTTAGATTCCAGTTAAAATGTGATGAAGAGCAGATACGCAAGGATATTTCCGTGGTTGATAAGTCTTTGGCGAGTGTAAGCATTAACGAGAGTGTGGATAAGCGTATTGCAGAACTGGAACAGGAGCGCAAGAATATTGCACAGAAGATTACGGATGTGCAGGCACAGCTTGACCTGTTAAAGAAATTCAGCCGGAAGAAGAACGAACTGTTGGAAGCTGATGTGAACGAGTATTTGGAGTTCTGCCACGTTAAGATGTTCAGACCGCTTGTGAACGGTGATACCGAGGAATGTTGCGACTTTATCTACAAGGGAGAACCGTACAGCCGGAACATGAACCACGGAGCAAGGATTCTGACGGAAATCGACATTTGCAATGCGTTTCAGAAGCGGTGCGGTGTGGAATTGCCTATCATGGTTGACGATACCGAGAGCCTTGACCCTTGGAAGATTCCTGATGTTGACAGTCAGTTGATTATGTTTCGCAGAAGTGATGATGTGAGTTTGAGAGTGGAGGAAGTGAAGAATGAGTAATGAAGCAGAGAAACGCTACATTGTCGAGCGTGAGTTTGAACACGTAGGGTATAAATGCGTTGTGATATTTGGAAATATGGCTCACAGGTGCGGATATGTTGGCATTCCAAAGAATCATACGTTATACGGAAAAAATTATGATTACCATCTTGAAATTAAAAAATCAAATATTTGGGGCAGAGAAGTAAGTGGCATTTTCCCTTTGCTTGGTGCTTACATGGATGAAGATGAAAGAATCCGCATTGAAGCATATTTCCAGTGCCACGGTGGTATTACATACGCAGGCGGTGGAAAAAATTCAAATTATCCTATCAAAAGTGATTTATGGTGGTTTGGGTTCGATTGCGGTCACGCTGGAGATAAGGCGGATTTTGATTATGCAATACAGAAATTCCCAAGCCGTAAAGAAATTTATCAGATGCAAAAAATGATAGAAAGTAAATTTCCTGTTGGTGTCGATGTCGTTCGTTCAGAAGAATATGTTGCTGATGAATGTAAGAAGTTGGCGGAGCAATTGAAAGAGTTTGAAAGGAATGAAGAGAATGCAGATTAAGAAAGAGACAGTCATTTCTGTTTTGACAACAAGCGGAGAAACAATCAATGTCGGTGACACCGTGGTTTTTAATGCAGAGGGCAAGTGCTACACGGGTGTTTACATGGGTCTGACAGATCGTGGAGCATTGAAATTCAAGGGAAAGATTGCCAATACGGATGTGACATTCCATGTGATGCCTAGAAGCATCAAGGAGATTTACAAGGCTGATGTGACGGTGCATCAGGGAGTTGCAAGTGGCTTTATGAATGAGCCGGAAAGCGAGGAATAAGTATGAAACATAAATTCCATGTTGGAGATGTGGTTAAACCAAACAAAAAAGCAGATGAAAATTATACCATAACTACTACATCTGTTGTAATAGAAGCCATTGTTACAGAATTAAGAGACTATACGATGGAAATAAAAATCATAAAAGGGTCATGCAGTGTTGGGGAAGTATTTACGGTTGAAGAAAAATGTTTTGATTTGGTAAGAAAAGCAAAACAGGAAACCATCGTAATCTACCGCAAGGACAACAAAGTAGTTGCACTGGACAAGACCACGGGCAAGAAAGCAGAAGCAAAATGCAATCCGTCTGATGAATTTGATTTCCATGTAGGTGCAAAACTGGCTTTTAGTCGGCTTATGGGTGACGATGTAAAGACTGATATTGGTGTCCGTGAGGTGAAAAGAAAAGCTAAAATTGGTGAGTACGTCAAAGTTGTTAATGCGAAACCTGCTATTCCTTCATATAAAAACGGAGATATTTTCAAAGTAACTTATGTTACGGCATCAGGATGTATTTGCAAAAACTCTGACGGAGATACTGGATTATGGCACGAAGAGTACGTTGTCCTTGAAAACTACAAACCGGAAGAGAAAGCGCAGAAAGAGGATGACAGCGAAATCCATGTCGGTGACATGGTAGAGGTAACACATAGAGGTCATTGCTATTCAACATACGATACATGGAGTGGACTTGGAAGTTATAGGCAAAATTATGTTAAGGGAGTTTCTGTTGAAGACGGGATGGTTGCAAAGGTTTTGAACATTGCAAATCATGATGACGTGCACGGCGAATGTAAACCTCTTGCACTGATTCAGAATCCAAAGACAACCCAGGTATTCATCATCGGAATTGAAGGACTTAAGAAAGTAGAAAGGTAGGTACGAGGTATGGCAGAAGAAAAGAAGCAGGAAAACACAGGAATTGTGGAATACGAATCAAATGGGGAAATTGTAAAAATTTCCCCAACAACGGTAAGAAAGTACCTTGTAAGCGGTGGTGGAAACGTATCAGATCAGGAAGTAATGATGTTTATGTCTCTTTGCAGATATCAGCATCTTAATCCTTTTTTGAAAGAAGCATACCTCATTAAGTTTGGAAACAATGATCCTGCTACGATTGTTACCGGAAAAGATGTTTTTACAAAAAGAGCAGATGCAAATCCGAATTATGCAGGAAAAAAAGCAGGAATTATTGTTCAGAAGAAAGATGGTTCCGTGGAAGAAAGAGAAGGCTCTTTTGTCCTTAAAGACGAAACCATTGTAGGCGGTTGGGCGAAAGTGTTTATCAAAGGAAGAGAGACACCGGAGTACCAGTCAGTATCTTTCGATGAATATGTTGGAAGAAAAAAAGATGGAACAATCAACAATCAATGGTCTAAAAAGCCTGCAACAATGATAAGAAAAGTTGCTGTTGTACAGGCATTAAGAGAAGCTTTTCCGGATAAATTCCAAGGTTTGTATGCACAGGAAGAATTTCCTGATGTTTCCGATGTGAAACTTGATGTGGAAAAAGTTGTGGCAGAAGAGGTACAGGCAAATGCAAACAATATCGAGTTTCCTGACGCAACATTTGAGGAAGTGCCGCAGACCGCAGAGACGGACATTGCCAGCGCAGAGACACCGGATTGCTTTAAGTAGAGGTTGAATAATATGTATACAGATATGTATAGAGTTTTAAAAGAAGGACAGTGTGGAGATTTCCGAATTGAAAAATTTGAAATAACTCCTAATAATTTGTATGCGTTTATTCATGGAATTAGTGTTGGAAAATATGTACGTCTTTTACATAAAAATGAAGTTGTAATGTCTGACACATATATGGAAAAGCGTACAAATTCCAAATTTGTCATAAACGCTCATGGCAATGTTCTTATTGGTGGTCTTGGAATTGGAATGATTCTTTTGGCAATACAAGATAAAAGTAATGTTGAAAGGATTATTGTTGTTGAGAAATCAGAAGAAGTTATAGCTTTAGTAAAAGATCAACTTCCATTGAATAATAAGGTTGAAATTGTAAATGAAGATGTATGGGAATATATGCCATCTTGTAAATTTAATACTATTTATATGGATATATGGAACTATATAAATACAGATGTTTACAAAGATTCTATGAAGCCACTGATTTCAAAATATAGAAAATATCTTGTATCAAAGGAAGAGGACGAAGAAAGATTTATTGATTGTTGGTGCCGTTTGGAAGCAAAGAAAGGAATAGCAATATGAAACTAAAATGTTTAGGTTCCGGTTCTTCCGGTAACTGCTATCTTCTAACGGCAGATAACGGTGAAACACTTTTACTGGATGCAGGACTTCCTATCATGGACATAAAACGTGGTCTTAACTGGGATATTAAGTGCGTTGTGGGTGCGATATGCACCCATACGCACAAAGACCACTCATTATCCGTATCAGAACTTGAACACATGGGAATACCAGTATTTAAGCCATATGAGAGTTTAGAACCTATGGAAATATGCTTTACTGGTGGAAAAATAATGGCATTTGATCTTACTACACTGGATGGTAAGTGGACACATACCAACGCTGATGGTTCAGAATGCCCTTGTTATGGATTTTTGATTACTCACCCGGAAATGGGAAAATTGCTTTATGTCACCGACACGGAATTTGTTAAGTGGCGGTTCCATGAAGTAAACCACATCCTTATTTCATGTAACTATCAAAAGAAGTACATTGCAGAGGATTCCAACGATGCTAAGAAATCCCATGTGTACCGTGGTCATATGGAACTGGAAACGGTAAAAGAATTTGTCATTGCGAACAAATCAGATGCCCTGCAGAACGTCATATTGTGCCATTTAAGCCGTGATAATTCTGATGCCAAAGAATGTGTCGCAGAGGTAAAAAAGATTGCTCCATTGGCGAATGTGGACTATGCGGCAGCAGGCAAGGAATGGATTTTACAGAATGGAAAGGAGTGCCCGTTTTGAGTGGTGGAAGTTTTGGTTATTTGTGCTACAAGGATGTCAATGAGCTAATGGAGCCGTCAAGTATCTCCAACCTTGAAATTATGGTGCAACACTTACAGTTGTACGGTTACGAGGACATAGCACGAGATACACAGCGGTTGATTGAGTATATCCGGTCGGCAAGTATCAGAATTGAGGTTTTGAGCGAGAATCTTAACGGTGTTTTTCATGCGGTAGAGTGGTATGAGAGCGCAGATATTGGCAGAGAGACCATGATTGCAGAACTGGAAAAGTACAGAAATGGTGGTGCGAATGGCTGACACATTTTATAGACCACTTACACCGCAATTAAGAAGTGAAATAATGCAGAGCATTGATTCTAACATATCCGAACTGAATACCTGTCAAAGCAATGCTTTAGTCAATATGCAAAAAACAGGATATGGGGCATTGAGAAATATTATAAATGCCTTGCCGGACGGATATTTGATTCCATTTGAAAGGCGGTGATGTGGTTGGCTGATTGGAAGAATATAGCAAAAGCAAAATCCATAGAGAGAAAAAATCGTGAAAAAATACTGGCGGTTAATCCACACGTGGACGATGGAAGTGGAATTTACTTTCTGACAAGAACAGACGAGGATGGTTTTCGTTTTGCGTATGTGGGACAGGCGGTACATATCTTGCAGAGACTTTCCGGACACCTTAATGGGTACCAGCACATTGATTTATCCATGAAAAGCCACGGATTGTATTCTGCGGAGAACATACACGGTTGGAAAATCGGATTTCTACATTATCCGGTAGGAGAACTGGACAAGTGGGAGCAGTACTGGATTAAGCGTTATGCGGACGATGGTTATCAACTTCGCAACAAAACAGCCGGTGGTCAAGGTGATGGAAAGAAGAAGATCGCAGAGTATCGACCGGGAAAAGGATACCGTGATGGGCTGGCACAAGGTAAAATCAACCTTGCAAGGGAACTGGCGAACATTGCAGACAAGCATCTGGTCATCAGTTTGAAGCCTGAGAAGCAGAACAATTCCGTGTCGCAAAGACAATTTGTTCGGTTTATGGAACTTTTGCATGGAGAAAAGGATGGTGAAAGTAATGAATAAAACAGACTATGAAGTACTTTTACAATACGTTGAAGAAACTGACAAGGAGTTTTATGAATCTCTTTCTACTCAAAAACAAATTATGTATCTTTGCTATCAATATGGAACTGAATCTTTTAAAAAATACTTATTTAAGTATAGATTTCAGCAAGTCTGCAATAAATTAAAGGAGTTTTTCAGAAAATGGTGAAATACGAAGGTGAATGCTGCGGATGTGCAACTGAAGCTTATCCATGTCTCGGCAATAGGTGCCCGAACATAAATGTGAAACATTTGTATTGCGATGATTGTAAGGAAGAGGTAGAGGAACTTTACGAGTTTGACGGTGTACAGTTTTGTAAGGAATGCCTGTTAAAGCAATTTGAGAAGATTACATGAGCGAAAAAAATTACGATTGTAGCTGTTGGAATGAGTACCCAAACACAATGCACTCAATCAACGGACGTACTCACAAACCGTATCAAAGTGGTAGATGGAAATGTGTTGATTGCTACGAATATGTAGGAAAATCAGAATACGGTGCTACTCATTGCAAAAGGAAAGAGCCAGAACTTGAAAAGAGGTGATACATAAAATGCCAAAACGATATGACAATCCGCAGGAAATTTTGAAAATCATGCGTCAGACAGAACTTTTGAAGCAGTCTGCGGAGAGAAGCCCATTTACCGGAATACTGACACTGTTCTGCTATACCTTGTGGAAAGACTACAAGTACTCACAGACGAAGCTTTATGACTTCTGCGGTAAATTCACCGAGTACAACGAAAAGTACGAGAATGAGCCTTATACGGAGTTACAGAGTAGGCTTAACGATTTTGCAGACTGGACGATTGAGTACAAGGAATTTACCGAAGCTGATTATCCACATTACAAGTCGGTTGTAGCGCAGAAATGCATCAGGGAACAGGTCAGATGTAACAACCTTATCAATGAGTTGTCCACAAGGTACATCCTATATGGAATGGTAATTCTTATGGAAGATGGATTTAGTAAGAAGAAGCTGACGAATTTCAAGGATAAGTTTTCTGACCACATGGACAAAGCAGGAGACAAGTGCAACGGAAAAGATTTTATGGACTTGTGGAGAGAACTGGTGGAAAACACCGGAATCTATATTGAGAAGCCTATTTTTGAGTAAGGAGTTCTAAATGGCAGAAAAACGAATGTTCAGCACAAAAATAATTGAGAGTGATGCTTTTTTGGATATTCCTGCTACGGCTCAAATGCTTTATTTCCATATCTGTATGAACGCTGACGATGACGGATTCGTGAATAACCCCCGGAAAATCATAAGGATGTGTGGTGCTTCAGAAGATGATTTGAAATCCTTGATAGACAATAGATTCCTTTTATCTTTCGATAGTGGTGTTATGCTTGTAAAACACTGGCGCATTCACAACTACATTCCACCGGATCGTTACAAGCCGTCATGCTATATGGACGAAAAAAGCAAAATAGGTGTGAAACTAAACGGATCATACACTACAGACCCTAAAAAGATGGTTTCCCCAGTAGAGGGAAATCCGAAAAAGAGTTGTTACGACAAAGAAATCAAACTTGATAAGAGGTGATATAAATGCAGATGACAGGATATGAACTGTTGGCGAACTATGAAAAAGCAGAGGACAAGGACAAACAGATTCAGATTCTTGCGGATTTGAACCACATCCCGGTTGACATGGTGCGTTTTGTGATTGACAACAGAGAGAAATTTGAAAATTTGGAGACACCATTGTCCACAGAAGAATTTGCAAAGTGGTGTGAGACGGAACTTGACCGTGTGGATGCTCATATCCATGCACAGGAAATATATTACAGAGAAATTTGCAATGTATACAGAATCGCAAGTACATACGGAAAAAGGAGTGTAGCTGTATGAGAGAGGGAACATGAAACTTTCAGAACGGTGACTTACTATACATGGATACACACCCGGTTGCTGATGCTATTAGAATCGGACGCACAAAGCCGTATGAGTGCAGCTATCCAGTGATGGTGGAGAGCAAGCCGAGGATTCCGGAAAGGAGCAAGGATGGAGAGAGAAGAAGTTATTTACTGCTTAAAGGCTCAGAGTGAACGGTACTCAGAGGTTTGTGAAGAATGTACTCTGTACGGACAAACAGGAGTGGATCATTGCTGTGAGGATGCATTACAAATGGCAATCACCGCCTTGCATAATCAGCCGGTATGGATTCCGTTAAGCGAGAGACTGCCGGAAGATTATGTTCCTGTCAATATTACATGGGTAAACCACAATCCGGATCCTTATTATGCAAGCATTAAAGATGTACCGTTCACAGCAACTGGTATCTGCTACGAGGGGGAATGGTACTGGTATTCGGCAGTATGTGAAGATTATCTCAAGGAATACGGATATTATGAACCTGATGTTGTTGATGATGAAATTGAAATCACAGCCTGGATGCCACTGCCGGAGCCGTACATGGAAAGTGAGTAAGAAGATGGCAAATAGACACACACTGCATAGCAACAAATTGGATGCTTTTCGCAAATGGCTTATCAAAACCGGATGGACGATTGAAGAACCGAAAGGTATATGGGAAGTATTAAGAGCGAAAAATGCAGGAAGACAGAACCCCTTGATTGTCTATCAAAAAATGAACAAAGAGCATTTAAGCGTGCTGGACAGAGATATTGATGTCATAAAGAGATTTTTGCAAGAAAAGTAGGTGGAAGATGGTGAAATGTAATAATTGCAAGAATTTAGAAACAAAGGATAATGGTTTTGATGCGTACTCATGGTGCGAGAAAATCAATGACTGTCCGCATGAGGACATAGAAAGAGACTGCGAGCACTACGTACCTATGATCAACGCAGACCGGATCAGGAGCATGACGGACGAAGAACTGGCGATGGCGCTATTATGTGTCCTGCGGAATTTATTAAAAAGTGACAAGGTATGCGATTTTAGCCATGATTGTAAGGATTGTACGCTGACATGGTTACAGAAAGAAAGCGAGGAGTAGCCATGACGGAGAATGAAGCAATCAAAGAACTTGAGACATCTATTGATTTAGCCAAAATGTGTACACAAAATTACGAGAGAAAAAACGAAATCCAAGGTTACGAGATGGCAATCAAGGCTGTTTTCGAGTGGTTTATGCACAAGCATGAACAGAACTGCCCTGATGGAGAGTATCAGATACGTTTTCCGGGAATACCATATGTGCTAACTATGAAGAAAGAAGAAAAAGGTGGAACAGATGCAGAACATTGATTACACCGCCCTGTACGAGCAGAATGAGGACTTTAAGCGTTACGTTGACCGATACTGCACCAAGCATCGTGTCAGCGTTGCAGAAGCCTTACAGCACTATCTGGTGCAGATGGCTGGCAGGATGTACAAGGAGCAGGAAGAAACGATAGTTAGATAAAACCAAGAAAGGAGCCGAGACTCTGCGCAGAGTGAAGCATATGCGGTCTCCTTGAAAAATGAAAAAATTAAAATGTGAGATTTACAGAGATTCAATGCAGAACTATAAGAAATATGCCATACCTCCGGCACAGCTTATCATTGCCGATGTCCCATATAATGTAGGCAAGAATTTTTACGGCAGTAATCCTATGTGGTACAACGGCGGGGATAACAAGAACGGTGAAAGCAAGCTGGCAGGCAAGGCGGCATTTAATTCTGATTTCAACTTCAATCTGTATGAGTATTTCCATTTCTGCTCAAAGATGCTGAAAAAAGAAGACAAGAATAGCGTTACCAGGGGAAGAAGTAGCAACAGTCCTTGCATGATTGTGTTCTGCTCTTTTGAACAGATGCCTACGCTGATTGATGCCGCCTATAAGCATGGATTCGTCCATTACATACCGTTGGTATTTGTTAAAAATTACAGTCCGCAGGTGCTTAAGGCAAATATGCGTGTGGTTGGTGCTACTGAATATGCTCTTGTGTTCTACCGTGACAAGCTGCCGAAGTTCCGAAACGGTGCAATGGTTGACGAGGACGGAAAGACGATCCGTGGCACTGGAAAAATGATTTTTAACTGGTTTTCCTGGGAGAAAGACGGAAAAGATATTCCGAAAATCCATCCGGCACAGAAGCCGGTAGCAGTCCTTAAAAAGCTGATTGAGATTTTTACTGATCCCGGTGATGTAGTGATTGACCCTTGCTGTGGCAGCGGTAGTACCTTAAGAGCAGCCGCAGAGATCGGGAGAAGTGCATTCGGATTTGAGATTGACCGCAACTTTTATCAGAGAGCCAAAAATGAGATGATTGTCTTTGAAAGAGATAATCAGATTAGTTTTGAGGATATTCCGGGGGTGATGCCGTAATGGATTTTGGATATTACAACATGGATTGCATGGATGGGATGAAAGAGTTCCCGGATGGTTACTTTGACCTTGCGATTGTGGATCCACCGTATGGTATTGGAGAAAATGGGGATAAAAACCATACAAGAGGTAGCCTGGCAAAAGCAAAGGATTACAAGAGTTTTAGCGGAATGGATATAAAGCCACCAAACGAAAAATATTTCGATGAACTGTTTAGAGTGTCAAAAAATCAGATTATTTGGGGGGCAAATCATTTTATAAGCAAAATGCCGTTTGATAGTAGTTGTTGGATTGTTTGGGATAAAGATAATGGAAATAATGATTTTGCTGATTGTGAACTTGCATGGACTTCGTTCAGTACTGCAGTAAGGAAGATTAAATATAGGTGGAACGGAATGCTTCAGCAAAATATGAAACACAAAGAAAACCGTATCCACCCTACACAAAAGCCAGTGGCACTATATGAATGGCTTCTGAACCGCTATGCAAAGCCCGGAGACATTATCTTGGACACTCATGTAGGCAGTGCCAGCAGCTTGATAGCCTGCTACAGAACCAACCATCCATATGTTGGCTTTGAACTGGACAAGCATTATTATGATTTGTCAAAAAAGAGATTAGATGCAGAAATGGCACAAATGCGATTATCTGATTTTATTCCGGGGGTGATGCCATGATTCAGATGAGCATTTTTGACATTATACGTGAACCGATACGAATTACAAAGCCTATAAGGCTGATAGAACTGTTTGCCGGATATGGTTCGCAGGCAATGGCACTGGAAAGAATCGGCGCAAAATTTGAGCATTACAGAGTTGTTGAGTTTGATAAGTATGCTGTAGCAAGCTACAATGCGGTGCATGGCACAGATTTTCCTACAATGGACATAACAAAGGTTCATGCGGATGATTTGAATATCTGCGATACTGAAGCCTTCACTTACTTACTTACTTACTCGTTTCCATGCACCGATTTATCGGTTGCCGGGAAACAAGCAGGCATGAAAAAAGGTAGTGGCACAAGGTCCGGTCTTTTGTGGGAAGTGGAGCGTATTCTGAAAGAGATAATAGATGGTGGCGGTGAGTTACCGCAGATTTTGTTCATGGAAAACGTGCCACAAGTCCATGCCGATGCAAACATGGTAGATTTTCAAAACTGGATCGATTTTCTGACAAGTCTTGGATATGTAAGTTACTGGAAGGACTTAAACGCAAAGAACTACGGAGTGGCACAGAACCGTGAAAGATGCTTCATGTTTTCATTTTTGGGAGAATATAACTACCATTTCCCACAGCCGATACCGTTGAAAAAGAAGTTGAAAGATTACCTTGAAGATAATGTTGACGAGAAGTATTACATCAAAAATGAAAAGGCTGAAAAGCTAATAAAACAGCTTATTGACAACGGAACGCTGCCACAGCACAATCCTAAGAGCAGAACAGAGCATAGCAGACTTGCATTGACGGAACAATCTGCAATCCACAACAGAGAGAAATTGCAAACTGCATCACTGCAAGATATGACGCAGGAATCAGAAACTTGCGGTCAGAAGGAAACTGTGTTGTTGAAAGCGGTTGATTTGTCAATTAACAATCCAAAAGAAAAGATTATTGCTAATTGCATTTTGTCTCATATTTCAAAAGATGGAAATACAATAGGAAAATATGCATCATTAAATACAGGAGTGGTTGAATGCAAGAAGTTAAAGTTATAGGTTCACTTGAAAGCAAATTTGAAAGCACTAACAGAATTTATGATGTGGGGGGGGGTGTAGTCCAACATTGAGTACAATGCAAGGTGGAAATCAAGAACCAAAAATTCTTGAAAGTCAGATAGTTGCCATGTGTGGCAGAAATCCTGATAACCCATCAGACAGAACAGCTGGAAGTCCGACAGAACAGAGATTAGAGCCGAATGCACAAGGAATGTGCAATTCACTTACCACGGCGCAGAAAGATAATATGGTTCTGATTAAACAGGCTACGAAAAGCGGTTCTATTGAATGTGAAGTTGGTGGATGCTTCGATGCAAGTTACCCGGAAAGTCAAACAAGAAGAGGAAGAGTACAAGATAACGGCAATACGTGTCCAACGCTAACCGCACAAAATCAAGATATTGTACGGATTGAAAAGGGAGGTCAGATTTCTAACGATGGTTCGCAGTGCGGTACGGCAATCTCTGATAATGACATAGAATCTAATCTTGTAGCCGGCACACATGGGTATGCAAATAGCCATACTGCCACACAGTACCGTATCCGAAAGCTGACACCGAGAGAATGCGGACGTCTGATGGGAGTATCTGATGAAGATATCTCCAAGATGGCAGCGGTCAACAGCAACACACAGCTTTACAAGCAGTTTGGTAACAGCATCGTGGTGGATGTGATGTGTGCAATGTTCAAAAACTTAAATATTGAGCAAGTAAGTGAAACCAGGAACTAAAAAATTTGAGTTTCTATTTGAGTTGTTTTAAATAAGTTAAATTAGGATTTAGCAAAGGAGTTAAGCGAGAAATGTGGTCACACGATGAACAGAAAGAAATAAATGACAGCTACGCTGTTATGGCAAGAATAACGTGTAAATATTGCGGAGCAGTAGTACACAAATATGTGGAAAGCCATTATACAGGCGGTTCCAAGTGTGTGATATTGGCAAAGTACTGTAGATTTTGCGGTAATGCTCTTAGGATTTAGTGGAGGAATGCTATGGATAATGAGATTATTTCCTTCGATTTGGTAAGAATCGAGCGAGGAAGAGAAAAGCTTTGCAAATGCGATCCACCTCATTACGAGATTGATACGGTAAACCGGATCGTAAGTTGTCAGGATTGCGGTGCTACGGTAGATGCCTTTGATGCTCTGCTTACGCTGGCGAGGCGGTATGAGCTGGTGGAGGATGCACAGCGGAAAATGCTATCTAAAGCTAAGATATACGGAGAAATGGCAGATGCGGAATTCAAGCGGATGAGGAGGAATAAAACATTCCGGGACATGGACGAGAATCGCAGAAAAGGGTTATATCCTATATGTCCTAAATGCTCAGAAGTGATTGATCCGGTAGATATCCGGCACTGGACAGCACATCTGGAGTAAACTGAAATATTAAGATTTATGGAGGCATTTGTATGAGAAAAATACATGAATGTGCAGAAGATATAAAAAATATTTTAAATGATGCAGAACGAACCGAAGAGGTTGACGGAGATATGTTATGTAGTATTAATGAGTTGGTGGATGAAATTTTATCAATATATTGTTTAGAAAAACAACAAAGAAAAATGGCTATAGCTGAAGAAAATGAGATTCTATCAGAAGAGGCTAAAAAAGCAGGATGGAAGTCTGGTGTTATGAACATCTAAACTGAAATTTAGCGAAGGAGAATGGCTTATGAAGTTGTCAAAACTGACTAAGCCAGAACTTGAAGAAATCTTCCGGAACGCCAATTTCACGGAAGAGGAAGAGAAAGTGTTTTGGGATTTGTCTAAAGGAATTTCTCAAAAAGAAATATCCTTTAGACATTCCATTTCTGTAACTACTGTAGAAAGAAGAGTGAGGTCTATAAAAAATAAACTTAAGCGGTTAGAAGGTGATAGATTTGGAACTTTCTGATATGGAAATATTGCAATATGCCGTTAGCAATGGTATGATTGACACGGAATCTTTGCAAAAAAGCATTGAAATGAAAAAGAAAGAGGAGTATCTGAAGAAACACCAATACGCAATCAACAAAGGCAAAGACGGATACTGGAGAACTTATTTGCCAGATGAAGAAAAAGGAAGGAGACTTGTAAAAAAGAAAAGCGAGGAAGATCTCAAAGAAGAAGTTATTGAGTTTTACTACCAAAAAGAGCAAAATCCAACAGTTACAGAAGTGTTTTACGAATGTGAAGACCGGAGATTGTCTCTTAAAAAGATATGTAAAGCAACATACGACAGAGACGAGAGATATTTTCTCAGACACTATGGAGAGTTGGGTAAGCGAAGAATAAAATCAATATCAGAAGATGAATGGGGGGATTTTTTAGAGGAAGAAATTGCCGATAAAGAGTTGACACCTAAATCTTTTTCCGGTCTAAAAGGAATTACAAGAACTTTCCTTAAACGGGCGAAAAAACGTAAACTTATTGATTTTAATATTGTAGAACTTTTTGAGAATCTTGACGTATCTGATAGTGATTTTAAAAAAGTAATAAAAGAAGACTATGAAGAAGTATTCGACGAATATGAAACTGATGTAATGATTAAGTATCTTGTCAGCCACCTTGATACTTCTAATGTTGCGATATTGCTTATGTTTTTAACTGGCGTACGTATCGGAGAAGTTGTAACATTAAGGCATTCCGATTTTTCTGATAATACTTTTAACGTTCGCAGAACGGAGACGAAGTATAAAGATGAAAACGGAAACAATGTTGTTGAAGTAAAAGAGTATCCTAAAACCAAGGCAGGAATCAGAACAGCAATTATACCAAGTGATTATGTATGGATTTGCGATAAAATAAAACACATGAATCCGTTTGGAGATTACATTTTTACAAAAAATGATATTAGGATCACCGCACAGGCGGTTAGACAAAGGCAGAAAAGGCTTTGCAGGAAATTGAAAATTTATCCAAAGCCACCGCACAAAGTAAGAAAGACATATGGAACTATTCTTATGGATAACAATGTGGATAAGAGACTTGTTATGGATCAGATGGGGCATACAGATATTATGACATCAGAAATACACTATCATAGGAACAGGAAAACCATTGAAAAGAAATCGTCTATTTTGAGTAGTATACCAGATTTACAGGCAAGGTGATTTGACTACTATTTTTGCGAAAGTAGTCAAAAGTAATCAACAAAAAACACCTAGAAAGCCAGTAAATATGCGGAAAGTAAGAGGAATAGAGTGGGGTTCGAGCCCCCTTGCTTCCACTCGAAATAACTATTCAGAGCTCATGACAAGGACTGAATAGTTATTTTTTTAATCAGAGAGCATCGGATAAGTAATGTACGAAAGCACAGAAATATAAAGGAATACAAAAGCAATGAAGAAAAATGTAAGAAAACAGGGAATTCTGCTGCCGATATCCAGTATTCCCTCGGCATATGGTATCGGAACCTTCGGTAAGGAAAGTTACCGTTTTGTGGACTTCCTGGAAAAATCAGGCAACCATCTCTGGCAGATCCTGCCGTTAGGTTCTACCGGCTACGGCGATTCTCCGTACCAGTCCTTTTCCACCTTTGCGGGGAATCCCTACTATATTGACATGGAGCTTCTGATCGAAGACGGCTATCTGACAAAAGAGATCTGTGACAGCTATGATTTCGGAGACAATGAGCATTATGTGGACTATGAGAAGATTTATCTGTCCCGTTTTAAAGTTCTGAAAATTGCGTTTGACAATGCCAGGGAACAGGGCCTTACAGAGACCGGAGACTATCAGAAATTCCTTACGGAAAATGCGTACTGGCTGGATGACTACGCTCTGTATATGGCGGTGAAAAATGCTTTTGGCGGTGTCTGCTTTATGGAATGGGACGAGGACATCCGTCTCAGAAAAGCAGCGGCACTTCGCAAATACCGTAAGAAGCTGGCGGAAGAAATCGCATTTTATTGCTTCCAACAGTACCTGTTTGCAAAACAGTGGAAAGAACTGAAAGCCTATGCCAATAAGAAAGGCATTGAGATCGTAGGGGATATTCCCATCTATGTGGCATTTGACAGTGCCGATACCTGGGCAAACCCGAAGCTGTTCCAGCTGGATAAGGAAGGCCGGCCCATCGGAGTGGCGGGATGTCCACCCGATTGTTTCTCCGAGACCGGACAGTTATGGGGCAATCCGCTCTACGACTGGAAGTATCATAAGAAGACCGGTTACGAGTGGTGGATGCAGCGGATCGCTTATTGCTATCAGCTGTACGATGTGCTTCGTATCGATCATTTTCGGGGATTTGATGAATACTGGTTCGTTCCTTACGGAGATCCGACGGCGGAGAACGGCCATTGGGAAAAGGGTCCCGGTTACGAACTGTTCGATGTCATGAAGAAGAAACTGGGCAGGAAGAAAGTGATCGCGGAAGATCTGGGATTTCTGACTCCCAGCGTGATCCGTCTGGTGAAGAAGACCGGGTATCCCGGAATGAAGATTCTTCAGTTTGCTTTTGATGCCGGGAGTGACAGTGAATATCTGCCGCACAATTATGACAAGAACTGTGTGGTCTATACCGGAACCCACGATAACGATACTACGGTGGGGTTCTTACAGAATATGCCGGAGAAGGACAAGAAATTTGCAAAGAAATATCTGGGACATAAGAATGACAAGAAGCTTTGCTTTGAGATCATCCGGGCAGCATTGTCCAGCTGTGCGGATACCGCAATCATTCCCATGCAGGATTATCTGGAGCTGGACAGCAGCGCCAGGATCAACACTCCCTCCACTCTGGGATGCAACTGGAAATGGCGTATGGATAAGAATGCACTGGATCCAAAGCTGGCGAAGAAGATTTATAAAATGGCAAAATTATATGCAAGAGTATAAAAATACGGAAGGCGATAAGCCTTCCGTATTTTAGTTCCGGGGACTAGCATTTTTTAGTGGACTATCTGTATATTTTTGGACTTTTTTGCACGAATGTGGAAAATAGCATTTTTATATGGTATCTTTAACAGTAGATTGGGCGGAATTCTGTCAGGGATTCCGGTTTGGGAGAGATACATATGCGTCATAAGGCTGAAAAAATGGGCAGAAACAGAGGCCAGGGGATCATTATAGGGTTTCTGGTGTTTGTCATTGCAGTCATTTCGATATGCACAATTATTTTTCGTTCCTATGTGCGGGAGTTTCATAAAGTAACAGAAAAGGAAAAATATGACCAGTATTATGTGATGATCACGGAGGATCGGAAGCCGGACTTCTGGCAGTCGGTATACCGCGGAGCCTATGAGCGGGGGCAGGCGGAAAATGTATATGTGGACCTGCTGGGGGAGCACTTGTCTCAGGAATATTCCAGATCCGACCTTATGCGGATCGCCATGACATCCGGTGTGGACGGTATTCTGGTGGAATCCGATGAAAGTGACGAGATGTCGGAGCTGATTGATGAGGCGGTAGGCCGTGGAATTCCGGTAGTTACCCTGTATGGAGACAATACCCACAGTGCCAGATGCAGCTTTGTGGGTGTGGGAAGTTATAATCTGGGAAGAGAGTATGGAAGACAGGTGCTGAAACTGGCAGCGGCAGAGGATACAGAAGATCCGTTAAAGGTAGCGGTACTGATGAATGCTCACGCACTGAATTCCACCCAGAATATCGTGTGTTCCGGAATTCAGGATGCTCTGGAACAGGAGAAGCTTCAGGGATCGGAGATCCAGATGTCTCTGATCACGGTGGATGACACCAATACCTTCTCCGTTGAGGAGTCCATCCGGGATATTTTTATGGACCAGACTCTTCCGGATATTATCATCTGTCTGAACGAACTGAGTACGACCTGTGTCTACCAGGCTGTGGTGGATTACAACTGTGTGGGAGAGATCGCCATTCTCGGATATTATGACACGGATACTATATTAAAGGCCATCGAACGCAATGTCATCACAGCAACGATCTCCATTGACACGGAACAGATGGGGGCATTTTGTGTGGATGCGTTGCAGGAATATTACAATTACGGTTATACGAGCCAGTATTTTACGGCAGATGTTACCGTGATCGATCAGAGCAACGTGGAAGAGTATTTAGGCAAACAGGAAGAGGCAGAGTGAGGCGGGGTATGACAAAGAAATTTCGGCAGCTGTCTCTTCAGGCGAAGATGAGCAGCATTTTTATTCTGGTAAATCTGGTGGTATTTGCAGTGACGGTAATTCTGATCCTTGGCATCAACAGCATGTCCTCTGAAATCGATATGGTCTATCAGGGGAATCTGCGGCTGAATGAACTGTCGGATGCCCTGACGGCAGTACAGGACAGCATGACAGAGTATCTGGATTCCAAGACCAGTGATTCCCTGGAGGAATTCTATCGCAGTGAACAGATTTATGCCCAGATGGTACAGGGGTTGAGTGATGACGTGACGGAAGCCGCCTTTCGACGGATGGAGCGTAGCATCCGGCATATGTCTGAGGAGTATCTGGATCTGGTGGGGCAGACCATCGAAGCAAAGAGAGGACGAAACGTGGAAAAATACAGGGTGCGCTATGAAAATGCCACCCAGATGTATGAGTACATAAATACTTATATATATAGTCTGAATAATGAACAGTTCCGCAGTAATTCCGAGAACTACAGCCGCCTGTCAGTGGCATTCCGCAGCTTTGAACTGTTCAGTGTCATTACCCTGACGATCGTGGCAGTGATCAGCGTGGCCATTGTGGTAAAACTGACGGGAGAAATCATCAGTCCGTTGAAGAGGCTCACGGTAATGGCCAATGAAGTGGCGGGTGAAAATTTTGATACGGAACTTCTGCCGGTGCAGTCGGAGGATGAGATCGGCGTGGTAACCGGAGCGTTCAACCAGATGGTTATCAGTATCAGACAATATCTGGAGAGACTGCGGCAGAGTATGGAGATCCAGCGTTCACTGATGGAGAAGGAACTTCTGATGGAATCCCATCTGAAGGATGCGCAGCTGAAATATCTGCAGGCGCAGATCAATCCCCATTTTCTGTTCAACACCCTCAATGCCGGAGCTCAGCTGGCGATGATGGAGGGGGCGGATCGAACCTATGATTATATACAGAATGTGGCGGATTTCTTCCGTTATAATGTGAAAAAGGGCAATGATATCGTCACGCTCCGGGAGGAACTGGAGTTGATCGATCATTATATTTATATCCTGAATGTCCGCTTTTCCGGAGATATTCATTATGAAAAGGAGATTTCGGATGATCTGTTGGATTGTGCCGTGCCCAGCATGATCCTGCAGCCCATTGTGGAAAATTGTGTAAATCACGGTATCCGGGAGATGAGTGGAGAAGGACGGATCTGGCTGAAGGTGTATCACGGGGAAGAAGATACGCTGGTCATCAGTATCCGGGACAACGGCATCGGTATGGATGCGGAGATCATAGAGAAGCTGAGAAATGGAACCTACCATGAGGAACGGCAGAGCTCCGGTTCCAACGGTATCGCCATGGGAAATGTCATAGCAAGACTGAAGCTGTTCACCCAGAACGAAGATGTCATGACGATCCGCAGTGATGGCAGGAACCAGGGCACGGAAGTGATCCTGTATCTTCCGGTAAAGGAGAGAGAAAAAGCAGATGTATAAGATCATGTTGGCGGATGATGAAGGAATCGTGATCGATTCCCTGAAGTTCATTATTGAGAAAGAATTTAAGGATATCTGTGAAGTGCAGTATGCCAAAACCGGAAGGAGTGTCATCGAACTGGCGGAGAGTTTTCGACCGGACATTGCAGTCATGGATATCCAGATGCCGGGGATCAACGGCATCGATGCCATGAAAGAGATCCGCAGGACCAATAATCACACGGTGTTTATTGTGATGTCGGCCTATGATAAATTCGACTATGCCAAGGAAGCAATCAAGCTGGGAGTTATGGAGTATATCACCAAACCCATGGAGAAGACCAGGATCGTGAACGCTCTTCGCAAGGCCATGGAAAATATCGATGCCGAGCGTCTGAAGCGGAAAAATGAGCTGTTGATCAAGGAAAAGCTGGAGACAGTGGTTCCCATTATTGAAAGTGGACTGATCCACAATATTCTCCTGCAGGAGCATTTCAGGGAGGATATCGAGAATTACCGTTCCATTCTGGGGATTACGCAGCAGTATGCTTATATGATCGCGGTGGTCAGCGGTGACGAGCAGCAGGGCAATCATATGACGAACGCAGTGGGCAGCAGTGTCCGGATGCAGAAGCATTATCAGGAGGTAAGGGATTGTCTGAAGGAACACTTTGACTGTATCGTAGGAACGGTGATGGCCAATAAGCTGGCGGTGCTGGTTCCTTACGAAAAAGAAATAATGGATTACAACGAACGTATTGAACTGATCGAGAAAGCCAGGGAACTGGTGCGCTACATGCGCAAGCGTACGGATATCAGCTTCCGTATCGGCATCGGAGGACCGAAGGATTTTCTCATGGCATCAGAGTCCTATACCGAGGCGCTGAATGCACTGGTGGCATCCACGGGCAGTGTGGCTCATGTGGATGATCTGCCGATCCGCTGCGAATTTGCCGGAAACTATCCGGTGAAACTGGAGAAGAAGCTGTTTGCGGAGATTGAGGACGGAGACATCGATAATGCTTCGGCAACGGCAGCGGCATTTTTTGACTGGATGACGGACATCGGATCGGATTTGATGAACATGCGCCTGAAGATCCTGGAATTTGTGCTGTGGTCGGAACACATTGCCTATGAGAAAGGCGGTATGACTTATCAATTGAACTCCCGGGCGGATTATCTGCCGCAGGTCATGGAGATGGCAGAGCCATCGGCCATGAAGACCTGGTTCCTGGAAAAGGTAAAAGAGTCTTGCCGCAATGTTTTGAACAAGAGAGAAGAGAAGTCCGGCAGTATCATTGAAATGGCCAAAAATTACATTAAGAATAATTACCACAAAGACATTTCCCTGGATGATGTATCCAGAGAGGTCAATATCAGCCCGTATTATTTCAGCAAGCTTTTCAAGGAAACCACGGGAGAGAATTTCATCGAATATCTGACGAATCTGCGAATGGATAAGGCAAAGGAACTGTTGGAGACCACGGAGTGCTCCATGAAGGAGATCTGCGTCAGAACGGGATATTCAGATCCGAATTATTTCAGCCGCAGCTTTAAAAAGAACGTGGGGGTCACTCCGACGGTCTATAAGGAGAATCGGGGAAAAATATGTGAACAGGGCAGTGTATAAAATGAAAAAAATGTGGAAATATGCAGCGGTTGTGCTTGTCTGTGTGCTGACACTCGGCGCCTGCGGTAATCTGGACAGCAGTAAAACGTCCGGGGATGCCGCACAGGACCGGAAGATCCAGATCGGCATGAGCTTCGATTCTTTTGTCATCGAGAGGTGGCAGACAGACCGGGATATCTTCGTATCCACAGCCAAGGAACTGGGGGCGGAGGTCAATGTACAGAATGCCAACGGGGATCTGGAACAGCAGAAGAAACAGATCAATTATTTCATTGATAAGGGAATGGACGTTATTGTCATCATCTGCATTGATTCCGAGGGGCTGGCAGAGCAGGTGCAAAAGGCGAAGGAAGCAGGGATTAAAGTCATCGCCTACGACCGAATGATCATGGATTCGGATATTGATCTGTATATCACTTTCGACAACGAGCGCGTCGGCACCATGATGGGAGAAGCACTGGTGGATAACGGGCTGTCTGGTGGAAAAGTGCTGATGCTGGGAGGTTCTGCGGTGGACAGCAACGTGGCTATGGTAGAGAAAGGATTCCGGAAGGTGATGGAGGATCATCAGGTGACAATCCTGGATTCCATGCATGCGGACGGATGGAAAGCGGAGCTCGCAGCGGCCTATGTCTATGACCATATGGATGTTGTCTCGGAAGCGGATGCCATCATGTGTGGCAACGATGATCTGGCCAGTAAGGTGGTGCATGCCCTGAAGGAAAAGAGGATGGCGGGAGACATCATGGTCGTTGGGCAGGATGCCGATCTGGAAGCCTGTCAGCGGATCGTAGAAGGAACACAGGTCATGACGGTTTATAAGCCAGTGGAGAAGCTGGCCCAGAAGGCTGCGGAATGTGCCGTGCTTCTGGCAGAAGGAAAGGAGCTTCCAGAAGAGACTGTGACGATAGAAAGCGGAAACTATCAGGTGCCCTATATCGGACTGGAACCCATCAGCGTGGATAAGACCAATATCAATGATGTGATCATAGGCAGTGGATTCCATCTGAAGGAAGATGTCTATCTGAATGTCCCTGCCGAAATGCCCTGACGGGATCGTGAATGCAGAAAACTAGGAACAGGAAAAAATTGGTAAGATAGCTGTGCTTGCAGACAAAATATTGCTAGCACAGCTTATTTTTGCCTTCCGGACAGCACAGAAAAGTGCAGAAGGTCATAAAATCATGCTATTTGATCTATGGTATTCTCTACTTGTCAACAAAAACAAACCAAACAAGGGAGGTTACTTTTTATGAGGAAGAAATTATTAAGCACACTTCTTGCAACAGCCATGGCTGTTACAATGCTTGCAGGATGTGGATCCAATGGGGGACAGCAGGCAACCACACCGGCAACGGACAATAAGACGGAGACTTCCGCAGAAGCAAAGACGGAGACTTCCGCAGAAGCAAAGACAGAGACTTCTGGTGCAACAGGCGGCGGTAAGGTCGGTGTAGCAATGCCCACCAAGGATCTGCAGAGATGGAATCAGGATGGTAGCAACATGCAGGCTCAGCTGGAGGCAGCAGGCTACGAAGTTGATCTGCAGTACGCATCCAACGATATTCCCACACAGGTATCCCAGATCGAGAATATGATCAACTCCGGATGCCAGATGTTAGTTATCGCATCTATCGATGGTGATTCCCTCGGAACTGTTCTGGAGCAGGCTAAGGAAAAAGACATTCCTGTTATTGCTTATGACCGTCTGATCATGAACTCCGATGCAGTTACCTATTATGCAACCTTTGATAACTACATGGTAGGTACCAAACAGGGCGAATACATCAGAGACCAGCTGGATCTGGATAACGCAGCAGGACCTTTCAATATTGAGTTAGTAACCGGTGACCCCGGCGACAACAATGCAAGATTCTTCTTCGGTGGTGCGATGGATGTTCTGCAGCCCTACATTGATGCAGGCAAGCTGGTAGTAAAATCCGGACAGACCGATTTCGAAACCGTTGCAACCGCTAACTGGTCTACTGAGACCGCTCAGTCCAGAATGGATGCTATCATTTCCGCAAACTATGCAGACGGAACCAAGCTGGATGCAGTGCTGTGCTCCAACGACTCTACCGCACTTGGTGTTACCAACTCTCTGGAAGCTAACTATACCGGCGAGTGGCCCATCATTACCGGTCAGGACTGCGATAAGCCCAACGTTAAGAACATGATCTCCGGTAAGCAGTCCATGTCCATCTTCAAGGATACCCGTACTCTGGCATCCAAGGTTGTAGAGATGGTAGACGCTGTTATGAAGGGCGGCGAGGCACCTGTCAACGATACCACAACTTACGACAATGGTACCGGCGTTATTCCTTCCTATCTGTGTGAGCCCGTATTCGCTGATGCAAGCAACTACAAAGAACTGCTCATCGATTCCGGTTACTATACAGAGGCAGATTTACAGTAATTTATAATAACACGGATCTGTAAGGATCCTTACGGCAGGCGGGCGTTTCCCGCCTGCTGTATTCATGGGTAAAGCAAGAATAAGATTTTAAATGTTTGATTAGATAATGTGGAAACAAGACTTGGGAGGGATACCATTGGCAAAGATATTACTGGAAATGAAAAATATAACCAAAACATTCCCCGGTGTAAAAGCACTTGACAATGTAAACCTGCAGGTGGAAGAAGGAGAGATCCATGCCCTTGTAGGCGAGAACGGCGCAGGAAAGTCCACACTTATGAATGTACTGAGCGGTATTTATCCGTACGGATCTTATGAAGGCGATATCATCTATAATGGTGAGATCTGCAAATTCGACAAGATCAAGGACAGTGAGGAAAAAGGTATCGTTATTATTCATCAGGAACTTGCGCTGATCCCCTATATGACCATCGGGGAGAATATGTTCCTTGGCAATGAACGGGGACATAAGTACAAAATCAACTGGAATGAAACCAATGCCAGGGCGGCGGAACTGTTAAAGACCGTAGGCCTGAAGGAAGGCCCCCAGACATTGATAAAAGATATCGGTGTAGGTAAGCAGCAGCTGGTAGAGATTGCAAAGGCGTTGGCAAAGAACGCTAAATTGCTGATTCTGGATGAGCCTACAGCATCTTTAAACGAGACAGATTCCAAAGCACTGTTAGATTTGATGCTGGAACTCAAGAAAAAGGGAATGACATCCATCATCATCTCTCATAAGCTGAATGAGATTTCTTATGTGGCAGATAAGATCACAGTCATTCGTGACGGATCTACCATCGAAACGCTTGTGAAGGGAAAAGATGATATTACCGAGAGCCGGATCATCAAAGGAATGGTAGGAAGAGAGATCGCTGACCGATTCCCGAAGAGAGAGCCGAAGATCGGAGAGGTCCTGATGGAAGTAAAAGACTGGACGGTACATCATCCGCTGTACTCAGACCGTAAGGTAGTGGATAACGTTAACCTCAATGTCAGAAAAGGCGAAGTAGTAGGTATCTCTGGACTGATGGGTGCGGGCCGTACGGAACTGGCAATGAGCCTGTTCGGAAAAAGCTATGGCTCCAATATCAGCGGAGAACTGTATATTAACGGTCAAATAGTAAACCTGAACAGCGTACAGGAAGCAATCAAGAACCGTCTGGCATATGTAACGGAAGACAGAAAAGGAAACGGACTGATCTTAAGCAATCCGATCAAGATCAACACGACTCTGGCAAATCTGGATGCTGTCAGCAGCCATACAGTCATTGATAAAGACAAAGAGTACAATGTAGCTGTGGATTACAAGAAAAAACTGAATACAAAATGTCCTACGGTAGAACAGAATGTGGGTAATCTAAGCGGTGGTAACCAGCAGAAAGTACTTTTGGCAAAATGGATGTTCGCGGATCCGGATATCCTGATCCTGGATGAGCCGACCAGAGGTATTGATGTCGGTGCAAAATATGAGATTTACTGCATCATCAATCAACTGGTGGCAGAAGGAAAATCTGTTATCATGATCTCCTCCGAACTGCCTGAGATACTGGGTATGTGCGACCGGATCTATGTCATGAACGAAGGAAAAATAGTAGGAGAACTGGCGGGCAGTGAGGCAACACAGGAGCTTATCATGTCCAAGATATTATCAGCCGGTAAGAAAGGAGCATTGGCATGAATAAAACAAAAGGCCTCGATTTCATTAAAAGATATACCATGATCCTCGTACTCATCGTGGTTACGGCATTTTTCGCATGGAGAACGGGAGGAGCGATCCTGCTTCCCATGAACGTCAGCAGCTTGATCTCCCAGAATGCATATGTATTCATTCTGGCAACCGGTATGTTATTGTGTATCCTGACCGGCGGTAACATTGATCTGTCCGTCGGATCGGTAGTATGTTTTGTCGGAGCCATCGGTGCAGTCCTCATGGTGAACATGAAGATGAACATGTGGCTGGCAATCCTGATCATGTTCGTGATCGGTACCCTGATCGGTGCTTTCCAGGGCTTCTGGATCGCTTATGTGAGAATCCCTCCTTTCATCGTAACACTGGCAGGTATGCTGGCATTCAGAGGACTGAGCAACGTAGTATTACAGGGTATGACCGTATCCATTAAGGATTGCACAACATTCGTTAATCTGTTCGGCGGCGGTGCTGACTGTTATATCCCTGATTTCTTCGGAAACGGACCGATCAATCTGACCTGTGTGTTTGCAGGTATCATTGCAGCAGTGATCTTTGCGGTACTGCAGTTAAAGAACAGAGCAGATAAGGTGAAGAAAGGATACGAAGCTCCCAGTCTCGGCGCTACGATCGGCAAGATCGTTGTGATCGCAGTAGTTATCTTGGCATTCAGCTATCGTCTGGCACAGCACAAAGGTATTCCCAGCGTATTGATCTGGGTACTGATTGTTATCATGGTATATGGTTACATCACTTCCAACACTACTGTGGGACGTTATTTCTACGCAGTGGGCGGTAATGAGAAGGCCACCAAATTATCCGGTATCAATACCAACAAGGTTTATTTCCTGGCTTATATGAACATGGGATTCTTGGCAGCGTTAGCTGGTATGGTAACCATTGCACGTATGACTTCCGCACAGCCGACATACGGACAGAACTATGAAATGGATGCCATCGGTTCCTGCTTCATCGGCGGTGCTTCCGCATACGGCGGAACCGGAACTGTACCCGGAGTTATCGTAGGTGCTGTACTGATGGGTGTTATTAACCTGGGTATGTCTCTGATGGGTGTCGATCAGAATATGCAGAAGGTAGTCAAGGGTCTGGTACTTCTGGCAGCAGTTATCTTCGATGTTGTATCCAAACGTGGTGGAAAATTAATTGCCAAGAATTAATTTCTACATATCTAATCAAAAGGGCCCGGTGCATATGCGCTGCAGGCCCTTTTGATGGTATTGGGCGGAGGAGAAGAGCATGAATAAGGGAAAAGAACGGAAGAAGCGGGAAGGAAAGCAGAAAAAAGGAGTCGGGATCGGAGTCAAGATCGTGACGCTTTTACTGCTGCTGGCAGTTGCTGCACTCAGCTGTATGGGAGTGCTGGTGCAGACACTGCAATCGGTCATTGTAACCAACGATGAAATCGTGGCCGGTCAGGTGGCTGAACAGGAGAAAATCTCGGAGCTTTCCAGACAGTTTACTTACATTAACGGGCAGGTGCTGACCCATGTCATGACCACCAACAGTGTGACAATGGATAATTTGTCGGATAAGATCCTGCAGGAGATCACTGATATGGAACAACAGATGACGGAGTTCGAAGGACTGCTGTCTGAGGGGGATGCCCGGAGAGAGGCGTTTGACAGTGCTTCTGCGGAACTGGCAAAATACAAAAAGACCGTGGAGAGTCTGCTGGTCACCAGTGCAGAGAATAAGACGCAGGCCTATGTGTCCGCCACATCGAATCTGCCGATGTTCAATGAACATATTGAAAGTTATATGAATCAGATGCTGGAGATCACCGGAGAGCAGATGGCACAGGCACAGGGACAGATGGAGCAGCGTGCGGCCAGAGTGCCCATGATTGTGGCGGTGGCAAGTCTGGTACTGCTTGCAGTAGTCGTGGTGATCATGCTGGGATTGCGGATCTGGGTCATCGGTCCGGTGAAATATGCTACGAGGCAGGTGGATGAACTGGTGGAGGGCATTCGCAATAACAGAGGTGACATCACCAGACGGATCCGGGTGAAATCGGGGGATGAAGTCGGCAGATTATCCATGGCCATCAATGATCTGGTGGCGCAGATGCAGACCATCATAAGGGCGATTACCGAGAGTTGCGGACATATGGAGGAAAAACAGACCGGTATTATCTCCAATGTGGAAAAGGTAAATGCCACCGCGGAGGACACCACCCAGAAGCTGGGAGTGATGGCTGGTGGCATGCAGTCTGTCACGGAGGCTATCGGAGGGGTGCAACAGGATACCGGGGTGCTGGATACCACGGTGGAGAACATGCTGGAGGTGGCACAGGATGGACGCAATTATGCGGCGGATATCAAGGATAGGGCCGGAAAAATGAAGGCAACGGCGGTGGCGAGTAAGCAGGAGGCAACCCGGGTGATGAAGGAGATCGACACGGCAATGACGGAGTCCATCGCCAACAGCAGGCAGATCCACAAGATCACGGAATTGACGGAAGAAATCCTGGGAATTGCTGGAACAACGAATCTGCTGGCACTGAATGCGTCTATCGAGGCTGCCAGAGCAGGAGAAGCAGGCCGGGGATTCGCAGTCGTGGCGGAGGAGATCCGCAAGCTCGCAGACAGCTCCAGAGAGTCAGCCAATAATATCCAGGAGATAAGTAACCGGGTAGTGGAAAGCGTGGAAGAACTTTCCGAAAATGCTACAAAACTTTTGGATTTTATGAATACCAGAGTCATGAGAGATTACGATGCTCTGGAGGATACGGGCACAAATTATCATGAGGCTGCGGATCATGTGGATGAGATGATGAATGAATTCCGACAGAAGATCGATGAACTGTTGTCGGTACTGCAGAATGTCAATAGTGCTAACTCACAGATGGAAGCAACCGTGGAGGACAGTACGGAAAAGCTGGCGGTGGTAAAGAACAACAACCGGGGATTACAGCAGGAGATGAAGGATATTTCCTATGCGGTGGATGATCTGACCGGTGCAGTGGGACAGTTGAAAGAAAGTATCCGCTGTTTTACAGTGGTATAGACAGAAAAATAAAATGCACGGGATTCCCGATGGGGAATTACCGTGCATTTTGAATGACTGCAGTTACATTTTAGGAATTTTCCGGAGCGTGATGCAGCTCCAGAGCCAGATAGGAATTGTGGTATTCCTTGCAGTAGGTGACATCTTTGTCAAACCATGCGGGAGGGACGAAAGCCTCTGCTGCTTCTTTACTTCCAAACTCCACTTCTGCCATGATCAGAGGGGCGAAGGGGGCATCAAAAACATCCAGCTCGATGGTCAGGGAATAATCTGCCGGAGGAGTGGGAAAGCCTTCTTTGAATCCGGGATGCTCCAGAGGGATCAGATAGCGTCTTTTGGAGATTACGCTGCCATCGGCTTTTTCCCGTAAATGATAATAAGATGCCTCGTTCAGCGGAAGATTGCTCTCATCTCTGGCCATCATGCCGCTGCCTTTGTAAGTGAGATAATATTCATCATCCTGTTTTCTGGCTCTGACCACAGGATTATAATTCAGATATACCTGCTCGATATGATGAGAAGGATAGCTTTCCAGATTGTCGGGTAAGGATTTCAGGGTAAACTTTCGCTCGATTTCCATAATACTAATGCCTCGCTTCTGTAATTAAGACTTAAAAACACTTCTTTAGTATAACATGATTTTCCTTGAAAATACAGTGAAATCTGCAAATATCTGCCCCTGGGAATTGAATTACGCTTCCAAATTGTGTATACTAATCATAACTGTGCAAAGTCAGAGTATATGACTTGCAAATGAGACAGAAAACAAAACGGAAAGCGAGGGAAAACCATGAGTAAGATAGCGATTTTTCTGGCAAATGGGTTTGAGGAAATAGAAGGTCTGACGGTAGTGGATATCTGCCGCAGATGTGGACTGACCATTGATATGGTGTCCATTACGGAAGAAAAACAGGTGATGGGATCACATAAGATTCCGGTGACTGCGGATATGACATTGTCCCAGGTGAATTTTGAGGAATATGATTGTCTGGTATTGCCCGGTGGCGGACAGGGAACGAAGAATCTGGAGGCCTGTGAGCCCCTGATGCAGCAGATCGATGCTTTTTATGCATCGGGAAAATACATTGCGGCAATCTGTGCGGCTCCCAGTATCTTCGGACACAGAGGAATCCTGAAGGGAAAGAGAGCATGCGCCTATCCCTGCTTCGAGGATCATCTGGAAGGTGCGGCTGTGACTGCAGGCCCCGTGGAAGTGAACGGTAACGTGATCACTTCCCGCGGAATGGGGACTTCCATCCCCTTCGGACTGGCGATCGCCGGTGTATTCTGTGGACAGGATAAGGCAGATGCCTGCGCCCACGCTATTGTATTTCAGCCGTAAGCAGCTGAAGAGAAAGACGAGGACAAAGAATGAAAAAAGCATTAATTACAGGAATTACCGGACAGGACGGCTCTTATCTGGCAGAGTTCCTGCTGGAAAAAGGATATGAAGTGCATGGACTGATCCGCAGATCTTCCATCAGCAATACCGGTCGTATCGACCATCTGATCCGGGAGGATAAGATCGTTCTCCACGGTGGAGATATGACGGATTCTACCAGTCTGGTACGTATCATCGGAGAAGTCAGACCGGATGAAATCTACAATCTGGGCGCCCAGAGCCATGTACAGGTAAGCTTTGAGGCACCGGAATATGCCGGAGATGTAGATGCACTGGGCGTGCTGCGGATTCTGGAGGCTGTGCGTATGGTGGGACTGGCCGAGACCTGCCGTATTTATCAGGCATCCACATCCGAACTCTATGGCCGAGTGGAAGAAGTGCCTCAGAATGAGAACACCCCGTTCCATCCCTACAGCCCCTATGCGGTGGCAAAACAGTACGGCTTCTGGATCGTGAAGGAATACAGAGAAGCGTATCATATGTTCGCAGTCAACGGCATTCTGTTCAACCATGAATCCGAGCGCCGGGGAGAGACTTTCGTTACTCGTAAGATCACACTGGCAGCCGGCAGAATCGCCTGCGGTATCCAGGATAAACTCTATCTGGGCAATCTGGATTCCAAGAGAGACTGGGGCTATGCGAAGGACTATGTGGAATGCATGTGGCTGATGCTGCAGCATGACAAGCCGGAGGACTTCGTTATTGCCACCGGTGTACAGCATACCGTAAGAGAATTTACCACACTGGCATTCCATTATGTGGGAATCGAACTGGAATGGCAGGGCAGCGGTATCCATGAAAAAGGAATCAACAAGGCCAACGGCAAGGTGGTGGTGGAGGTCAGCGAGGCCTTTTACCGTCCCACGGATGTGGTCAATCTGTGGGGAGATCCGACGAAGGCCCGCACGGTGCTGGGATGGAATCCCCAGAGAACCAGCTACGAGGAACTGTGCCGTCTGATGGCAGAGCACGATCTGAAGCTGGCAAAGGCTGAAGCGGTAGTGTTGAAGGAAACCGCGGAATAACAGGAGAAATAAAGAGAGGAAGTACTGTAATATCATGGAAAAAGACGCAAAAATATATGTAGCCGGCCACAAGGGTATGGTAGGAAGTGCTATTTGTAGAGCACTCCAGAGAAACGGATATACCAATATCATCACCCGCAGCCATAAGGAACTGGATCTGTGCAGACAGGTTGCCGTGGAGGAATTCTTTTCCAGGGAGAAGCCGGACTATGTGTTCCTGGCCGCAGCCAAGGTGGGCGGCATCATGGCCAACAGTGAGGCACTGGCGGATTTCATGTATGAAAATATGATCCTGGAGATGAATGTGATCCATGCGGCATGGCAGAACAACTGCAAGAAGCTGATGTTTTTGGGCAGCAGCTGTATCTATCCCCGTATGGCACCGCAGCCTATGAAGGAGAGCTGCCTGTTGACTTCTGAGCTGGAGAAAACCAATGAGGCATATGCACTGGCGAAGATCTCCGGACTGAAATACTGCGAGTTCCTGAACAGACAGTACGGAACCGATTATATCAGTGTCATGCCCACGAATCTGTACGGGCCCAACGACAATTATCATCCCACCCACAGCCATGTGCTTCCGGCGCTGATCCGCCGCTTCCATGAGGCAAAAGTATCCGGCGCGAAGGAAGTAGTCTGCTGGGGAACAGGAACCCCACTGCGGGAATTTCTCTATGTGGATGATCTGGCAGATGCCTGCGTGTATCTGATGAATACCTACAGCGGCGATGAGACAGTGAATCTGGGAACCGGCAAGGAACTGACCATCCGGGAACTGACGGAACTGGTAGCGAAGGTAGTAGGTTATACTGGGGAGATCAAATGGGATCCCAGCAAGCCGGATGGAACTCCCAGAAAGCTTCTGGATGTCAGCAAACTGGAAAGCCTGGGCTACCATTATACGACGGAGCTGGAAGAAGGTATCCGTCTGACTTATGAGGATTTCCTCAATAATCCCATGCGTGCGGAACGCTAATGGTTCCGGGCACGAACAGCGCAGGCAGACAGACGGCCCGGGAAAGGATGAAGTGAACAGAATGAATGATTTTCGGAAGACAGCACAGGAGATGCTGGAATTTATAAGAATAAGTCCTACCTGTTTTCATGCAGTGGCCAATATCGGAAGGATGCTGGAGGCAGCAGGCTTTCAGCAGTTACAGGAAAAGGAAGAATGGAAACTGGAAAAGGGCGGACGGTATTATACGGAGCGCAATGATTCTTCCGTTATTGCGTTTGTGATTCCGGAAAAGGAGGTCGGCATCAGGGGCTTTCATATGGCAGCAGCCCACAGTGATTCCCCCTGCTTTAAGATCAAAGAGAAGCCGGAATTGACCGTGGAGGAGCATTATCTGCGTCTGAACACCGAAAAATACGGCGGCATGATCTTGTCCACCTGGTTGGACAGACCACTCTCCGTCGCTGGCAGACTGGCTGTGAAGAACGGGAACGGTATCGAGGGCAGACTGGTGAATATCGACAGAGATCTCTGTGTGATCCCCAATGTGGCCATCCATATGAACCGGGAAATGAACAAGGGTGTGGAGTACAATCCCCAGGTGGATCTGCTGCCTTTGCTTGCGGACGTATCATTTGACGAATATGATACACATACTACATACGATGCACAGACCGCATCGGAGAATGCGGAGGAACAGCCGGAAACAGTAGAGAAGCCCACACTGGCAGCGCTGGCAGCAGAAGCGGCAGGCGTGGATGCTGAGACGATTCTCGGAGAAGACCTGTTCCTGTACACCAGACAGGAAGGAAAAATGATAGGAGCAAAGGGAGAATTCGTGTTGTCTCCCAGACTGGATGATCTGCAGAGCGCTTTTGCCCTGACGAAAGCATTTACGGAGAGTACTCCGGCAGAGTATATCAATGTCTGTGCGGTGTTCGATAATGAAGAGGTGGGAAGCGGTACCAGACAGGGTGCAGATTCCACTTTTCTGGAAGATATTTTACAGCGGATCGCGGAAGGATTGCAGGCGGATCACAGCAGCTATCTGCGCTGGGTGGCAGACAGCTTCCTGATCTCTGCGGATAATGCCCATGCGGTACATCCCAACCATCCCGAAAAAGCAGATCCTGCCAACCGCCCGTATCTAAACGGCGGAATCGTCATTAAATATCATGGCAGCCAGAAATACACCACTGACGGTATTTCGGCAGCAAAGATGAAGGATTACTGCGAACGGGCGAAGGTACCTTACCAGACTTATGCCAACCGCTCCGACATTGCGGGAGGTTCCACTCTCGGCAATATTTCCACCGCACATGTATCAGTGTCCAGCGTGGATATCGGACTGCCTCAGCTGGCCATGCATTCCGCTGTGGAGACAGCAGGTATGAAGGATACGGAATATGCGGTCCGGGCGCTGAAGGAATTCTGGGGCGAATGATTTTGGCAGCGGGAATTCTTAAAAAAGTATAAAAAGCGTGGAAGCACTTGAAAGTTCTGCACGAAAAGTGCATATTTAGGATACAGGAAAAGATACAAAAAAGATACGAAAGAAGGCTGAAGTTATGTTTGAAATGAAACCGGAATACTATATTGGAATTGACATGATCGATCAGGAGCATAAACAGTTGTTTGACTATGCCAGTGAAGCATACGAACTGCTGCAGGAAGAGTTTACACCGGACAAGTATGACAAGATTGATGCAATTCTGGAAAAACTGCGTGATTATACCGTAAAACATTTTTCAGATGAAGAAGCGTATATGGAATCCATCCAGTACAAAAAGATTTTTACCCAGAAGATCCAGCATCAGGAATTTATCAAGAAACTGGATGAATTTATTGATCAGCATGAGAAAGATGAAGGGAATCAGGATGAGCAGATCATGGATATTCTGAACTACCTGACGGACTGGCTGATTAACCATATCCTTCATGTGGATGGACAGATTCCGAAAGAGGCGTAAGACCTGACTTTTCCGGAATGATTTCCCACATGGGACATAAGATGTAAGAAGCGGAAGTAATGGGGAGTGCCCATGGACCAGAAACTGGAAAACATCCTGAATCTTGCATTGGAGACCCCGGAGGAAGAACGGGAACAGACGGAAAGTCTGAATGTCGGTTACAGTGCGGAGAGTCGCAGCTGGGAGCTGATCGTAAAATATCATGGCAGTCTGGACGGACTGCGGGAACAGAATATTGTGGTGGAAGAGCTGATTGCCGGATATGCGATCCTTACGGTACCGGAGACACTGGTAGATACCGTATCGGAGACTCCGGAGATCGAGTATGTGGAGAAGCCTAAGCGGTTTTACTATCAGCAGACAGATCCGGACGGCGCATCCTGCTTTCCACCGGTGACAAGAAGAACGCCTTTTCTGAATGGAAGGGGCGTTCTTTTGGCTGTATTGGATTCCGGGATCACCTGGGATCTGGAGGTGTTCCGCAAGGCAGATGGCAGTACGAGGATACGGTATCTATGGGATCAGACGATACCATGGGATCAGACAATTCCGGGAAAGCAGGCCGCATCACGGGAGCAGGAGACGCTGCGGAATCCGACATTGCCACAGAATCAGATAGCGCCGGAGGAAACGGGCGATACGGGATATGGGAGGACACCGGATGGATTTCCCATCGGGACTGAATATACGGAGGAGGAAATCAACCGGGCACTGAACAGCAGTGTTCTGGAACGGTACGGCCTGATCCCCAGCAGGGATCTGACCGGCCACGGAACGGCAGTGGCAGGGATTGCTGCCGGGAGAAGTGCGGACGGTCTCTATACCGGGGCAGCCCCGGAGGCGGAACTGATCATCGTGAAACTGGGACTTCCCAGGGAGGAAGGTTTTCCCCGGACCACGGAGATTATGAGAGGCGTTACTTATGCGCTGCGGAAAGCCAGACAGTTAAATATGCCTCTTGTCATCAATTTGAGCTTCGGCAACAGCTACGGTTCCCACGATGGAAGTTCTCTGCTGGAGAGGTTCCTGGACAATGCTTCGGAGATCGGCAGGACGGTGATATGCGTGGGCAGCGGCAACGAAGGAGCCGCCAGAGGACATTTTGCCGGCAATATAACAAGGGACGGCCGCGTGGAACTGGCTGTGGGCAATTATGAGAGAAACCTGAACATACAGCTATGGAAAAATTACAGCGATGTGTTCCGGATAAGACTGCAGGCCCCGGGAGGTGAGAAAGCAGAATTGTCCACAAATATCCAGGGAGGAAAATACACGCTGGAATTGGAACAGACTAGAATACTGGTTTATCTGGGAGAGCCTCTGCCCTATGCGGTGGCACAGGAAATCTATCTGGACATGATCCCGGCAGAGGGAAGCTACATCAATGCAGGGATCTGGACAATCCGGCTGGAACCGGTAGTGACCGTGACAGGACAATATTATCTGTATCTCCCAGCGGGAAGCGGAATCGGGGAGAGTACCGGATTCTACCGTGCCACACCCCAGGTGACACTGACCATTCCGTCTACCGCAGCCAAGGTGATCACCGTGGGAGCCTATGACCAGGTCTATGATACCTATGCCGATTTCTCCGGCAGAGGCTATGCGGATAGCACAAGAACCATTGGTGTGGCTGCTGCGGGACTGACCAAGCCGGATCTTGTGGCTCCCGGTGTGAATATCCAGGCTCCGAATGTCTACGGCAGTTTTACTCCCGTGACCGGCACCTCCTTCGCAGCGCCCATTGTTAGTGGTGCGGCAGCGCTTTTGATGGAATGGGGGATCGTGCAGGGGAATGATCCCTTCCTCTACGGAGAAAAGGTCAAAGCCTGTCTCAGAAAAGGCGCAAGACCCCTGCGGGGAGAGACAGAATACCCCAATGACCGGGTGGGATATGGGAAACTGTGCGTGGCGGATAGCTTTCCTGAAAATCAGCACAATTAGAAAAAATGGAAACAGTTCCGGAAGCGGATCCTTGCAAAATAGCTTAAATAACTTCAGAAAAACCTGCCCTTTTGTAACTATTGTATAGAAATAAAAAGGGAATTTGTGTAAAAAGGTGCATTGAAAGCCACATCTTAAGATGCTACTATAAACATGAACAATCGTTTGCGCATAAAATGGCAATAAAATGATATGAAAAAAACGGATTGCGCAAAGGATGGGGAGAATAGTGTGTCTGCAATCCAAGGATTGCAGGTCACGGAAAGGCGTGACTTGATATGAACAATCATTCAGAGAATGACAAGGCGATGACGATTCATGATGTAGCGAGAGAACTGGGGGTGTCTGCCAGCACGGTTTCCAGGGCAATCTCAGGGAAAGGCCGTATTGGGGCCGCTACCAGAGACCGGATTCTCGACTACATAGAAGAACATGGCTTTTATCCCAATGCGGCAGCACAGAGCCTGGCACAGTCCAGGACCAATAATATCGCAATTATCCTGCCGGAGGTCAATACCCTGGTGGATATCCCCTTTTTCCATACCTGTATGTACGGTGTGGAAGAGGTGGCGCAGGCCAATGACTACGATATTATCGTGGTGACGACGAATGGAAACGATACCAGACCGCTGGAGCGGCTGATCAAAAACCGGAAAGTGGACGGAATGATCCTTACCAGGACCTATGAGAACGATAAATATGTAAAATTCCTGAAACAGAAGCAGATTCCTTTCGTTGCAGTGGGAAAAATCCCTGACGATGATGTGGTACAGGTGGACCACGACAATGTGGGAGCCTGCAGAGAACTGGTGACGGTACTGTTTGCCAAGGGCATACAGAATATTGCATATCTGGGCAGTGATATGGATCAGATGGTCAACCGTTGCAGATATCAGGGCTATGAGGAAGCTTACCGCAAAGGCAAACGCAAGCTGAATCCGGATCTGGTCTACACGGACTTGAGCAGCAAGGCTATGGTGGAAAAGGCCGTGGAAGAGCTGAAAAAGAGCGGTGTGGAGTGTATTTTGTGCCAGGATGACTACATCTGCGATGAGGTGGTAAGAAAGCTTTCTCACATGGGTGTGCGGATCCCGGATCAGATGAAAGTGGCATCCTGCCATTACAGTCGTATTCTGGAAAATTATCCGATTACCATAACCTCGCTGAAATTCAATATCACAGAGCTGGGCAGAAGATCCTGCCAGGTGCTGCTGGACATGATTCACGGGAAAACGGTTCCGGACAAGACACTTCTGGACTATGAAATCATCCTGAAAGAGTCCACGAAGGGCTGATCTTGAAATGACAAGACATAATTTAGAAAAACGTTTTCCAAAAAAACTTCAAAATACAAGGGTAAAAATTGAATTTTTGAAGAAATTGGATATACAGAAAACCCAGTAAAATCAATGGTTTCAAAACGCACTTGTACAAAGTGCACAATTTTAGATCTCAATATCAGTCATTATTATAAATTGACAACATAAGGAAATGTTGCTAAACTATTATTGTAGACAAGCGGTTGCGCAATACGCACAAACTTGCAAAACAAAACAGGAGGATAACAAAATGAAAAAGTTAGTCGCTTTAGCAATGTCACTGACTATGGCATTCTCTCTGGTAGCTTGTGGAAACTCTGATGCTTCTGCAAATGCCGGAACAGATACCACAGCAACTTCTGCAGCAGCAACCACCACCGAGGCTGCACAGACCGCTCCCGCTGAGAAGCAGGACGTTTCCCTGAGAATCTGGGGTGCTGAGGAAGATCAGACCATGTTACAGGGCATGATCGATTCCTTCAAGGAGCATTATGCAGATGCTGCAAACTTCGATATCCAGCTTGGAACCGAATCCGAGTCCACAGCTAAGGATACTGTTTTAGCCGATATTGAAGCTGCTGCTGATGTGTATGCTTTCGCATCTGATCAGCTGATCGACCTGGTAAATGCAGGTGCCCTGCAGTCCATCGATGAAATGGATGCAGCTCTGGAATCTTACGCAGGCAAGAGCGTAGCTGATGTTAAGAGCGCAAATGCTTCCGGTTCTGTAGAAGCAGCAACCAAGGACGGCACACTGTATGCATTCCCTATGAGTGCTGATAACGGTTACTTCTTATATTACAATTCCGCTTTAGTAACTCCCGAAGATGCACAGACCTGGGATACCTTACTTGCAGCAGCTGAGAAGGCTGGCAAGAAGGTTGGTATGACTCTTGCTTCCGGTTGGTATAACGCTTCCTTCTTCTATGGTGCAGGCTTCACTACCGCACTGAATGATGACGGCAGCACTGCTATGGACTGGAACGGCACCAGCGCTGACGGCGTTACCGGTGTACAGGTAGTACAGTCTATGCTGGGTATTGCCGGCAACAGCGCATTCCTTCCGATCGCTGATGGTGATATTTCCAACCAGATCGCTTCCGGCGACCTGTGTGCAGTAATTTCCGGTACCTGGGATGCAGCCGCAGCTCAGACCGCTTTCGGTGATGGTTACGCAGCTACCAAGCTTCCTACCTACACCTGTGGTGACAAGCAGATCCAGCAGGGTTCCGTAGCAGGCTTCAAGTTGGTAGGCGTTAACAAGTATTCTGCAAATGCAGGCTGGGCAACTCTGCTGGCTGACTGGATCACCAACGAAGACAACCAGGCAGTACGTTTCGCAGAGAGAGAGATCGGACCTTCCAATATCAACGTAGCTGGTTCCGAGGAGGTTTCTTCCAATACCGCTATTGCAGCTCTGTCTGAGCAGTCCGCTTATGGTGTAGTTCAGATCGTTGGCGGCAAGTACTGGGATCCTTCCAAGACTTTTGGTGAGAAGGTAGCTCAGGGTCAGCTGAAGGCTGATGATGAAGCTGGTATCCAGGCAGCACTGGATGAACTGGTAGAAGGTGTTTCCGTACCCGCTGAATAAGTTTGGGAAGATGATCTGTTCCGGTTCTGCTATAAATGAATGATGAAAGCGTTCTGGTGCAGAACGAATACAGAGAATAGAAAGGCGTCCTGAAGCTATGAACAACAATACGTAGTGGATGGATGCCTTTTTTACAGGAAACGTTTCCGGTAAGCGGGTTCGACTCCTGCCTGCCGGATTATGTAACTGGTCAGATGAACGCGGGAAGATGTTCGGAACAGTTACTAAAATTTTTATATTAATATGAAGAAAGGAGAGGGCAGAGAATGAAGAAGAAAAAGAGCGGAATCGGCGGATTCTTCAAGGAGTTCGGTGAAGCAGTCGTAAAAGGAGATCTGTTCGTAAAATTATCCCTGGTCTGGATGGGAGCAGGATATATCCGCAGAAAACAAATTATCAAAGGTATTTTAATGACTCTGCTCGAAGTGGCAGTCATTGTATTCACCTTTGGCTTTGCCACAGAGTATGTACGTGATTTTGGAACTTTGGGAACGGTTCAGCAGGAGACGGTTTTCAATATCGCAACGATGCAGAATGAGTTCAACGATTATGACAACTCGTTTATGATCCTGTTGTTCTCCGTAGTCTCATTTGTCATCTGGTTCACGTTCCTGGTGATCTGGCTTAAGAATGAAGTGACTGTTTACCGGCTTCAGAAAAAAGCACAGGCAGGAGAACATATCAATACGTTTGTAGAGGATCTGCAGCAGTTCAAGAATGACAAATTCTATATCACACTGCTGACACTTCCCGTCATGGGAGTCGTTATTTTTACGATCATTCCTCTGTTGATCCTGATCGCTGTCGCATTTACGAACTATGATCAGGGACATATGCCTCCTTCCGCATTGTTTACCTGGGTGGGATTTACCAACTTCAAGAATCTGTTCTCTAACGGTGGAATGACCATTACCTTCGGTTATGCCTTCCGTAAGATTTTGATCTGGACACTGGTATGGGCACTGTTCGCAACCTTTACCACTTACCTGGGCGGTATCCTGTTGTCCTTGCTGATCAATAATAAGAGAACGAAGCTGCCGAAGCTGTGGAGAACTCTGTTCATTGTAACGATCGCAGTTCCCCAGTTTGTTTCCCTTCTTCTGGTACGTAACTTTTTCGCGAACAACGGCATCATGAACACAATCTGTGCCAATGCGGGAATTACTCAGTGGCTGAGAGATATCGGCGCGATCAGTACCAGTTATATTCCGTTCCTGTCCGCTCCCGGATGGGCACACGTCATGATCATCCTGATCAATATCTGGATCGGTGTTCCTTATCAGATGCTGATCGCCACCGGCGTGCTGATGAATATTCCTTCTGATCAGCTGGAGAGTGCGAAGATTGACGGCGCTACTCCGATGCAGAGCTTTATTCATATCACCATGCCGTATATGCTGTTCGTCACCGGCCCTTCTCTGGTAACGGATTTTGTCAAGAATATTAATAACTTCAACGTAATCTATCTGTTGACCCAGGGGGTATATACCACCACCAATCAGGCTATGGCGAACTCCCAGGCGAAGGAAGTGGATCTGCTGATCACCTGGCTGTTCAATCTGACACAGGGCTATTACAACTACAAGATGGCATCCACCATCGGTATTATTGTGTTTATCCTATGTGCGGTATTTACCCTCATTGCCTTCAGCAGATTCCTGAAGGGTGACAGAGAGGAGGCGTTCCGTTAATGAAGAGATTTGTTAAAACATTATTGCATAACCTGTTACTGGCGTTTTTGGCATTTGTCTGGCTGGTGCCTATCGTATGGCTGGTGGTCACTTCCTTCAGCGCATATACCGGCATGAATACCAGCACCTTTTTCCCGAAGGAATGGAGTCTGGCGCAGTATAAGAATCTGCTTTTTTCAGCAGACAGTGTGGCACAGTTCCCGAACTGGTTCAAGAACACCTTCATCATTGCATGTGCGGTATGCGTGGTCTCCACCGCTTTTGTACTGATGGTGGCCTATGCGACCTCCTGCATGCGTTTCCCGGCACGTAAGCCGCTGATGAACGCAGCAGTTATTGTGAATCTGTTCCCCGGTGTATTGTCCATGATCGCAGTATATTTCATTCTGAAGACTCTGAACCTGACCAATACGCACCTCGGACTGATCCTGGTATATTCTGCCGGTTCCGGTCTGGGTTACCTGATTGCAAAGGGCTTCTTCGATACGATCCCGAATTCCCTGCGCGAGGCCGCTTATCTGGATGGAGCCAGTGAGGCTACGATCTTCTGGAGGGTTGTTATCCCCATGAGCCGTCCTATCATTGTATATACAGTTATCAGCTCCTTCCTGTCCCCCTGGATGGATTTCGTATATGCAAAGCTGATGTTAAATGCCGGCATATCTTCCCAGTGGACCGTTGCCATCGGTCTGTACAATATGCTGGATAAGAGCCTGATCAATACTTACTTTGGTCAGTTCTGCGCAGGTGGTGTACTGGTGTCCATTCCCATCTCTGTATTGTTTGTCATCATGCAGAAGTTCTATGTGGAAGGTATTACCGGTGGTGCCGTGAAGGGTTAAACTGCTTCGGCGGTTTAACCTGGGAGAATCCATGGAATGGATTCTTTAGGATAAACGTATGACATGGAGACAAAGAGTTAAATTTATGGATAAATTTATCAAAGGTATGGATGTATCGAGTCTGCCGGAGGAGACAGCTCTCGGTGCAAGGTTTTATGACGAAGGCAAAGAGGGGGACGCACTGGAGATCCTGAAAAAATACGGTGCCAACTCTCTGCGCATCCGTCTCTGGAATGATCCTTACAGTGAGGACGGCAAGCCTTACGGAGCCGGTACCAGTGACTTTACAAAACTGGTGGCACTGGCTTCCGCAGGCAAAAAGCTGGGTTACAGCTATCTGCTGGATCTGCATTACAGTGATTTCTGGGCAGATCCCGGCAAACAGTTCCCACCCAAGGAGTGGGCATACGCAGATGCGGATGCACTGGAGAAGCATGTGTATGACTACACAAAGGATGTGCTTTTGAAATTAAAGCGTCTCGATCTGCTTCCGGAGATGGTACAGGTGGGGAATGAGATCACCAATGGTCTGATGTGGCCCCACGGAAAATGGGACAACGTTGACAATATTGCAAGATTCATCAGTGCTGGCATCCGTGCGGTGAGAGAAGTATCACCGGACAGCAGAGTGATGCTTCATCTGGACTGCGGCGGCAACAATGCCCGCTGCAGAGAATGGTTTGATGCCTATGTACAGAGAGGAGAGGACTTCGATGTCATCGGACTGTCCTATTATCCCTTCTGGCACGGAACCATTGATGACCTGACCAATAATATGAACGATCTCTCTCAGAGATATCAGAAGGATGTCATTGTGGCAGAGGTATCCATGGGCTTCACCATGGAGGACTATGCAGACAGGGAAAAGCTGTCACCGGAACAGCGCAAGGGCATAGCGACCAAGCCCCACCTTGCAGAGGCGGTGGAGTATCCTATGACACCGGAAGGACAGGCTGCATTTATGCAGAAGGTCATGGAACGCATTGCGCAGGTTCCGGATGGCAGAGGAAAAGGTTTCTACTACTGGGAGCCGGCATGGATCCCAATGCCCGGTTGTGGCTGGGCCAACGAGGAATCCCTGAACTATATTCAGGATCCCGGTCCGGGCGGAAACGAGTGGGCCAATCAGGCACTGTTCGATTATGATGGAAATGCACTGCCCGCGTTGAAAGTGATCAGAGACTTTCAGAAGTAATGTGATATTCGTTCCCGCAATGCGGGGAGGATGATATAATGAGTGCAAGTGAGCCAATATGCTTGCATAATTGGCGAACGGCGAATTTGATCATGATCGTTGCGAAGCAACGGTAAGCACCGTAGGTGCGAATCATGATATAATGAAGCAAAATCACTTGCTTGCAAGTGTGATTTTGCGAAATGCATTGAGTGAGCTATGCTCACGATATAAGATGCCAAATGGCGAGATGGAGGAAAAGATGGATAAGTTTATCGTGAATATCATTCACCGTCCGGAGATGGTTCCCGAGTATGCGGAAAAAGTAACCGGACACGGCAAAGAAGAGGATCTGGGCAGAAAAGCACTACTGACAGAATCTCTGGATATTTTCAAGTTTCAGCAGGAAACTGCGCATAAGAATGGTTTGAAGACTACCATTCAGATGACCTATGCTTCCCTGTTCAATGACGAAGCGGTAGCACTGGCTAAGGCAGATCACGAGAAGTACGGTGATGAGATCGCACTGTCTCTGTTAGGTCTGCCCTGCACAGAGTTCCGTGAGAAGTACAAGACCAAGGATTTCTGTATCTGGATGTTCTCCATGGAAGACAAAAAGTCTATCGTGGATGATGTGTTCTGCAAGTTCCATGAGAAGTTCGGATTCTATCCCGAATCCACCGGATCTTACTACATGGATGCAGATCTGACCAATTATATCAAAGCAACCTATCCTACCGTAAAATGTGCGGTAGCAACCTGTTGGGAGGAAGGCCCCAAGGCATATCATACCTGCAACAACTCCTGGTATACCTTCATGGATGGCGGCCCCTGGGCACCTTGGATCCCTTCCAAGCAGAATACCCATGCACCTGCAGCCAACGAAGCTGAGGACAGCGGTGTAGTAGCAATCCCTCACCTGTCCAGAGACCTGCTGGCATGCTATGACGGCAATGGCTCCAACTTCGGAACCCATCCTCAGAACGTATTGCGTGGTATGATCTATGACACCAAGACCTGGGAGTATCCTTATCTGTACAACCTGATCGATCAGTATCGTTCCCTGGAGAAGTACAACAACGGATACGCATACAACATGATGTTCGTAGGACCCGGCTGGCTGAACAAAATGGGCCGTTGGGAGCAGCCTTACGAACTGTTGAAGAAGAGTTATGAAGACGGTATGAAGTATTACGGCGACCTGAAGAAGGAAGGCAAGCTTACCGATATGACCATGGCGGAGTTCGCTGATTACTATCGTCAGAAGAAGACCTACACCGAGCCTGAGTGTGCTCTGTGGAGAGATATTTTGTACGGTTCCGACAAGCAGTTGTTCTGGTACTGTGATCCCTTCATGCGTGCCTGCGTAAATATGGATCAGGGCGGTGCTATCGTAGACCTGCGCCCTTACGCTGCAAAGCTGGAGTGGCCGGTAGGTATCGGCACCAAGCATGTGACCGATGCTTCCTATCCTTTCCTGATCCAGGAGAAGTACCGTGCAGGTTACTTCACACATTATGCAGGAGAAGGTACCGTTAGAAGTGCCAAGTTAAAACACAACGGTGAAGAAGTGGATCTGTGCCTGTGCCGTACCAAGGCTCATTTCTCTCAGGAAGGCAGCACCAGAATCCTGACATTGGATCCCGTAGATATCGAGTTCTATGATCTGACCGTAAAATTACAGACCATCGTTTCCTTCGAGGAAGGCAGCTCAGCAATCAAGATCGAGCGTAAGATCCTGGAGATGAGCGATCCGAACGCAGAAGTAGAACTGAACGAGTACATCGTAGCATGCTATGGTACCACTGAGTACTCTGAGGACATGCTGGGTATCACCCTGAGCACCAAAAAGGGTGACGAGGTAGAGACTCTGGATTACGAGTACAAGTGCCGTGAGATGGAGAAGGCAGAGGCTGACGAAGTAAGAGCTGTCATTCCTCAGATCGAGACCGCAGTATCCATGAGCACCAATGCAGAAGGCGCTGTCGGATATGTGAAGGAAGGATATGCATTCTCCCCGATGTTTACACTGGGTTACAATTCCAAAATCAAGGATAAGGAGGTCGTTGCAACATGGCTCAAGCTGGAAAAGGCAAATTAAACTACAGATGTCCCTCTTGCTTCATGAGAGATATCGATATGGATATGTTCTACGATAAGGATAAGAAGGAATACTACTGCCTGCGTTGTCAGTACAGGGGATCCGAGGAAGATGTCCTCAAGAAAAATGAAATGGCAAGATTCCGTTATGGCGCTATGTATGAGCGTTACACCAAATTCGATTTTGATTGAGAAAACGGATAAAGCGATTGCATAAGAGCATTGAAAAAAGGGGCTGTATTACAGCTCCTTTTTCATATATTCATATATGAAAAGAAATGAAAAATACCTTTTGTAAAATCAATCTGTACAATGGGAGAATGTGTTACATGCCTTATGATAAAGCAGAGCAAGAACAGAATTCCAATCGCAAAAGCCCCATGATCGATCCATTTGTCCGATAAGTGAAGAAGCCGGAATTTCCAAAGAGGAAAAATAATAAAAATTCCCAATACTACAGGCCAGAGAGGATGATAATAAAAGGCTGTTGTAAGATCACCGCTTAATAGGCATAAAAATGCTCTGGTCATTCCACAGAAAGGGCATGGAATGCCAAAAAAGAATAGTAAAGGGCATTGATATCCTGAGAACCACAGGAAAAGCAGGAGTAGTGCAATAATAGAAATAAGAAATATAGTTTGTTTTATGTTTTTGTTCATGATCAGCAACCTATAAAAAGAAAAAAGCTTTTGTCGTCTCCGGCAAAAGCTTTTTTTATCCTGTGATTATGCTGTATATTTACCGTCTACGAATACAACTTCTTCGGAACCGGCATAAGCAGCACCGTATGCCTTGGTAAGAGCAATGATCCAGTCGACCAGGCTCCATACTCCGCAGCCACCGGCAGTGAGAAGCTTCAAAATTCCGAGACCAACCTGACCTCTGACGAATCTATCAACACCCAACTCACCAAGTAAAAAGCAGAAAACCCAGGCAAATACATGCTTGTTAACACGCTTTTCCATTAGAAAGCCCCTCCTTTGTATTAGATGATATCATCATTATGATCCGTTAGTGAGAAAAAATCAATCAATAAACGAAAAAAACATAAAATTATGTGCTTTAAGGGTCTATAAATAGTTATTAGAGGAACGTTTTAAAATAAAGCGCACATTGTATCCGGATTCGTCACAGATCCCGCGGACGATCTCTTCCGCAGCATCCTTGACATTGTCGTTGATGCAGATGATACAGGCATCTTTTTTGCGGCTGAAGAAGGAAGCCTTCGGCCAGCGGATATAATAAGAAATCCGGTTTTTCAGCAATGCTCTCTCGATGAGCTGCTTGCAATCGGGATCGGATACTTCGCACAATTCAATCTCATTATTAACTTTCAGAGTGGTATATAGCGGCTGCATGATGTCACCTCCAATAGTATTACAAGGCGATTATAGCACAGATTCTTTGAAATGCGCAAGTAGCGCTTATACTTGACGCGGTATCCGGAAGAAGGTACAATAATACACACGGAATATGGAAACCGAAACAGCCCGGACGGGAAGGACAGACAGATCCAAAGTACGGGCGGTAGGAAGAGAAAGGAGATCATACGATGGATATTATAGAGAAGATCGGTGATACCATCACCGAAAAGGGAAAAGTAGCGGCAGACAAAGCAAAAGAACTGGCAGCCATTGCTAATCTGAAGAGCCAGATCTCTACCTGCGAGGAAGTCATGAAGAAGAACTATCTGGAGATCGGCAAGATCTATTTTGAACAGTACAGCGATATGCCGGAGCCTCCTTTTGAGAAGCAGTGCGAGACCATTAAGAACAGCCAGAGAGCCATTGCAGATTTACAGGAAAAGATCGAACAGCTGAAAACAAAATAAAACGAAATGACGAAAATAAAAACAGGGTTGACAGCAATCCTGTTTTTATTTATAATGCAGACATAACAACGTTATGTGAACGAGTGAACATATGATAGAATAAACTCTTCCATAGAAAACATACCTGACTGCTTGCAGGCAGGGGATGCTTTCTATGAGAGGAGTATTATTCCCGAAGGAGATCGCAATGCCCTTAAAACAGGAAACGCAAAATGAGAATAAAGAAACCAGGCAGCACCTTCTGGAATGTGCCAAAAGGGAGTTCCTGGAAAAAGGATATATGAAAGCTTCCCTGCGGAATATCTGTAAAGAGGCCGGAGTGACCACAGGGGCGCTGTATTTTTTCTTCAAGGATAAGGAAGATCTGTTGGCAGCACTGGTGGAAGAGCCGTTGCGGCAGCTGTATGCAATAATGGAAGAACATTATGCCACAGAGATGCACAACGAGGATCAGGTGGCACAGCTGGATATTGCGGATGACGGGGATCTGGAAGCATCCAGACAGATCATCCGGCAGATGTATGCGAACCGGGAGGCCTTTCTGCTGCTCCTGACGAAATCTCAGGGGTCCCGATTTGAAAATTGTCTGGATGAGGTCGTGGATATCTCGGAGCAGCAGTACCGCAGATTATGCGATATGGTGACGAATGCCACCGGAAGACCGCGGGTCGATGATTACATGACACACTGGATGGCCCACATTATGGTAGATACTTTTGTACACCTGTTTCTGCATGAGACAGAAGAGAGAGTGGCATTGAAGCATGTGGATGCCTTGACGATGTATCTGGTGCGCGGATGGATGGGCATAATGACAGAAAGCTAAAATACAATGCACCCCAAGGAAGTTTGGACTTTGCAGGGGTGCTGTTTCAGAGCATTAACATAACAGTGTTATGTTAATGAAAATCATTATCATTAGTGATGAGGAGGCAGGATATGTATCTGGAAGTGAAGGATCTGAAGAAGAGCTATGGAGAAGGCGGCGGTTATGTACAGGTATTAAAGGGAATCACCGCAGGAGTGGAACAAGGTGAAATGTGTGTCATCCAGGGCACCAGCGGTTCCGGCAAATCCACGCTGCTCAACTGCATCGGAGGACTGGATACCGTGGATTCCGGTTCCATCGTAGTGGATGGACAGGAGGTGGCGGGGCTTAACAGTAAAGCACTTTCCAATTACCGTCGGGAGAAGCTGGGTTTTATTTTCCAGTTTTATAATCTGGTGCCGAATCTGACGGTGAAGGAAAATATCCAGGTTTGCCAGTATCTGACGAAGAATCCTTTGAATATGGAGGAACTGCTGCAGGTACTGGGACTGACGGAACATCAGAACAAGTTCCCGGCACAACTTTCCGGCGGACAACAGCAACGCTGTGCCATCGCCAGAGCCTTAATCAAGAATCCGAGCCTTCTGTTATGCGATGAGCCTACGGGTGCGCTGGATTCCAGGACTTCCCGGGACATCCTGATACTGCTGGAGGATATCAACAGACAGTATGGCACTACGATGCTTATTGTTACGCATAATAATTCCATTAAAAACATGGTACATCAGGTCATTATGATCAAGGACGGACAGATCAGCAAGAACTATCGGAACGAGAAACGTGTTCCTGCGGCAGAACTGGAGGATTTGTAGGATGCAGAGGATATTAAGCAAACGAGTACTTCGGGATATCCGGGAAAACCTGCTTCGGTATCTGGCACTGTTTTTCCTGGTGGCACTGGTCATGTATATGGTGGTGGCTATTGTGGGAGCTGCCGAGACTATTATGCAGGGGACGAAGGAGAGCGGACGTGTCCATCACAGAGAGGACGGACAGTTTGGCGTTTTTGTTCCGCTGACCGAAAAAGAGACCGCACAGATCACGGAAAAAGGTGTGACACTGCAGATGGATTTTTCCCTGGATTTTCATCTGGGACAGTCCACGTTTCGTGTCTATCAGGCAAGAGAATCGGTAGATCTGTTCGTTCCAGCAGAAGGGGAGGAAATTCCGGCACAGGGAGAGATCCTGTTGGAACAGCATTATGCGGAAAAACATGAGCTGCAATTAGGAGATATCTTTATCGTTGGGGGAAAAGAGTTCACCGTTGCCGGAATCGGCAGCACGCCGGATTACGATGCTGCTTTTGAGAAAACGTCAGATACCACTGTAGACAGCAATCTGTTTGGCTTCGGATTTGTCACGGCAGAGGATTATGAAGCTCTGAAAGCAGGCGGACAGAATTTCCGGACGGAGGATTATACTTACACCTATCTGCTGAATGATACCATGACGGATCAGGAACTGAAGGAACTGTTACAATCCTTCGAACTGGACCGCAGTAAGGTGACGGATACTTATTTTCTGGAAATGCTGGCAGATGCGGAAGAGACGAAGAACGATATTCAGGATGGTATCCAGGAACTTCTGGATGGCGTGGATGAGCTGGTGGACGGTGTGGATGAACTGGCGGATCATAATACAGAACTGACGGATGCGGCGGATGAGTTGTTTGATGCCATGCTGGAACAGGTGAATGACAGCCTGAAGGATGCCGGAGTGGAAGTGACACTGACTTCAGGAAATTATGAACAACAGCTGAATGCCATGATCGCTAATCCTCATGCCTACACCGCATCCCTGCGGCAGAACCTGCAGGACGCGAAAAAGTCTCTGGAAGATCTGCAGGAGTTCCGGGATGGTGTGAAATCCTACACGGACGGAGTTAATGCAGCTTCTGCCGGCGGCGGAGCACTGGTGGGCGGTATGAGTCAGATCACGGAAAACAGTGCTGCGTTGAATCAGGGAGCTGATGCTATTTTTAATGCCATTCTGGGCATGGTGAATGAACAGCTCCAGGCAGAGTTGGAACCTTATGCGGCATACGGGATCAGCTTTCCGGGACTGACGGCTGGCGGTTACGGAGAGCAGCTGGATCAGCTGGCAACTGTCTTTACACAGATGGGGGCATCCCAGGCAGCGGGGCAGCTGTCTGCAGTGAAAAGTCAGTTGGACACCGTGGCACAGTTTCGGGATGGGGTGAAAGCCTATACCGCCGGTGTCGGAGAAGCAGCCGGAGGATCCCAGGAGCTGTTCCAGGGACTGAGCGTGCTTTATACCGCCAGTGAGCCTCTGGTAGACGGCACAGATGCCGTGGTGGATGCACTGATGGATATGGTGGAGGCACAGCTGGAAGAAAGTGATATTCAGGTAGAACTGACTGCCGACAATTATAAGGAAGAGCTGGACCAGCTGATGGCAGAGGGCAGCAGTGTGGATGCCAGGCTGCGGGATTCCTTGAAGGACGCGAAGGATACTTTGGCGGATCTGGAGGATTTCCGGGAAGGAATCATCGATTATACGGATGCCGTGGATGAGATTGCGGATGGCAGCAGGGAACTGCGGGACGGTGTGCAGGAACTGCAGGATGAAGCCAATGATATGATCGATGAGTATTTTACTTTCGATATCGACAATCTGACACAGTTTCTGGTGGCAGGGGATAATCCCAGAATCGATGCCGCCAGCGGGGATGTGATCATCAATAAATATGCCGGTATGGTATCCGGTATTATCCTGATGGTCATGTTCACTTACGTGATCTCCGTATTTGTGGTACATAATATTGAAAAAGAGAGCAACGTCATCGGTGCGCTGTACGCTTTGGGTGTGACGCGAGGGCAGCTTTTGTTCCATTATCTGCTCAATCCCATGATGATCTCCTTCTTAGGAGGTGCGGTCGGCTGTGTCCTGGGCTTTTCGAAGTATGGTACCGGCTGGCAGATGCAGGACAGTATCGTGTATTTTTCCCTGCCACCCATGGAAATCGTGACTCCGGCCTATCTGCTGGTCTACAGTCTGGTCATGCCGCCGGTGACGGCCGCATTGGTAAACTGTCTGGTGATCAGCAAGAAGTTGAAGCGCACGGCACTGTCTCTGCTTCGAAATGAACAGACCGCAGGCAGGGCCGGGAAGATACAAGATGTAAATCTGGGAAATATGAAGTTCCTTCACAGATTCCAGGTCCGTCAGCTCCTTCGGGAGATGCGTTCTGCCGTGGCGGTGGTGATCGGTATGTTTATCTGCCTGCTGGTACTTTTGATCTCTGTAGACTGCTATGTTCTGTGTAAGAACTTTGGAGACGCCTGCCTGGATGAGACGACCTATGCTTATATGTATACTTACAAATATCCCACGGAGGATGTGCCGGAGGATGGTACTCCGGCTTATGTGGAGAGTCTGAAAAAAGAGGCTTACGGTTATAATCTGGATGTGACGGTACTGGGAATCGATAAGGATAATCCATATTTTCCGGTGGAGACCAGCAATAAGAAAAATGAGATCGTGATCTCCAGCGCCGCAGCACAGAAATTTGGCGTGAAGGTCGGTGACAAACTGGTGCTTTCCGATGAAGTGAACGAGAGAGATTATGCGTTTACTGTCAAAGATATCGTTCATTTTGCCTCCGGTGTTTATGTATTTTTAGACCGGGATGCCATGCAGGAACTGTTCGATCAGGAAGACGACTATTATAATGTAGTATTCGCCGATCATGCACTGGACATCGACAACGGCAGACTGTATTCTACGGTATCCAGAGAAAACGTTGAGGAAAGCTCTCAGATATTTACGGATATGATGGGACCTATGGTCAGCATGCTGGCGGCCATCTCCGCACTGATCTTCATGATCGTCATGTATCTGATGATGAAGGTCATGATCGACCGTTCTGCATTCTCCATTTCCCTGATGAAAGTATTCGGCTACCGAAAGGGAGAGATCCGCAGACTGTATCTGGACGGGAACTTCTATATTATAATGTTGGGAGCATTGTTGGGAGTACCGTTGGCAAAATGGTCCATGGATCTGATCTTCCCGTATTTTATTTCCAATGTGGCCATCGGAATGGATTTACAGTTCCCGCCGCAGTTGTACGGCATGATCTACGGAGGCATCCTGATCTGCTATCTGGTGATCAACTTCCTGCTGGTGGGCAGACTGAACAAGCTGGTGCCTGCGGAAGTATTGAAGAATAGAGAGTAAATAAGTAAGTAAATATAGGTAACAGTTCAGCCATGAACATATCTGGGCACAGAAATCATGCTTGCATGATTTTGCGGGCAAATATGTTCATGGCTGAACTGTTACCTAACTTTTTTATATAAATACATACTAACCCTATTGACAAACTAGGAAATATAAGGTAATATCATCTAAAACATAGAAAACATATAGATTTACTAGGATATAAAAGACGAGGAGGATGACACCGTGGCAGCAACCTTTGATACGACAGAACAGAGAATCCTTAAGATCATAGATGACAACCGGGAGACCATCGTAGAGTTCGCAAGAGATATTTACGATCATGCAGAGCTGGGCTACAAGGAATTCCGCACTTCGAAAAAGTTCGTGGATTTTATGAAGAGCTTACAGCTGCCGGTACAGACAGATCTGGCCATCACCGGAGCAAAAGCCTATTTAAATAAAGAAAAGGCCGGAAATGCATCCCTGGCATTGATCGGAGAACTGGATGCCCTGAGGATTCCGCAGCATGCACATGCAAATCAGGAGACACAGGCAGCTCACTGCTGTGGACATCACGCACAGCTGGCAGGAGTCATCGGAGCGGCGCTGGCACTTACGGATGCAGAGGTGGCACAGAAGCTGGATGGACAGGTGATCTTCTTCGCCACACCGGCGGAAGAGTACGGTGAGATCGAATTCAAGAATCAGCTGATCGCTGATGGCAAGATCACTTACGGTGGTGGAAAATGTGAACTGATCCGCATCGGTGCTTTCGATGATGTGGATGTGGCACTGGCGCATCATATTTCCTTAGAGGGAATCCGGTTGGGAAGCAACAGTGGCAATGGTTTTGTATCCAAGGTGATCCGTATCAAAGGAAAAGCAGCCCATGCGGCGGGATGTCCGGAAAAAGGTGTCAACGCCTTATCGGCAGCAAGCCTGGGGTTACAGGCACTGGCACTGAACCGTGAGACCTTCCGGGATGAGGATTGCGTGAGGGTTCATCCCATCCTGACCAAGGGCGGAGATCTGGTCAATGTAGTTCCCGACGAAGCGGTGCTGGAGACACTGGTAAGAGGCAAGACCCTGGAGGCTTTCGCAGATGCATCCGTCAAGACAGATCGTTCCTTCAAGGCAGGAGCACTTGCCATGGGAGCAGGGTATCGTATCGAGACTATGCCGGGCTATCTTCCTTCTCTCTGGCAGCCGGCACCGGAAGAGATGGCCGATGCGGTGAAAGCACTGGCAGGAGAAAAAACGGTATACGAGGTCAGACCGGAGGAACACAGCGGAGGATCCACAGATGTGGGAGATGTACAGCATCTGCTTCCTGTGATCACTTTCAATACCGGCGGTGCTGTAGGTGGTCTGCACCAGGTGGATTTCGATATCGTGGATGAGGAAGAAGCCTATGTGCTGACAGCCAAGATATTTGCCCTGAGTGCTTACCGAATGTTGAAGGACGGCGCGGAAGTGACGAAGCGGACCAAACAGGAATATCATCCGAGATTCGCTGATAAACAGGAATACATAGCTTTTATGGACAGCTTTAATAAGGTGGAGGAAGCGGACATTGAGTAAAGCAGATTATAAAATAGAAGGAACGGTTCCCAGAGAACTGTTGGTAAGTGAAGTGAGAAAGGCCGCAAGACAGTTCGCCATGCAGTTCTTTCATTTCAGCAAAGTATTATATGACCAGTTCGGACTGGAGAAGACCAAAGATATCGTGAGACAGACCGTATTCGAACTGGCAGTGGACCGGTCGGATCAGCTGCGGGAAAAGGCACTGGCGCAAGGCCTGAAGGCAGATTCCGTAGAAGACTTTATGAGTGTTATCGACCTTCCCTTCACCGGATGGATCCCGGAATGGGGAGAAGATCACTGTCCCTATGCGGAAGTGTGGAGAACTTATTTTGACAAATATCCCTGGTTCCGAGAGATCGCACCGTTTTACTGTGATGTGATCGATACCACCACCATTGAGAATTTTTCCAGGTGTCTCTCCCACAGGATCACACAGAATGTCATCCTGGAAGGTACCTGTTGTAAGAGAGAGTACTTTGAAAGCGATAAGGTGAAGCGAGGAGAATACACTTATGGAAAAAAAGAAGAAAACTAAGAATAAGAAACGTTTTACCTGGGTGAATCTGGCACAGCTGCTCACCGTGGCGGCACTGCTTCTGTGGATGCAATGGGCAGTAGATTCCGGCAGGGTGCTTACGATCTTCGTGGCATCCCCGACTTCCATCGTGGAAGAGGGCATTAAGATCATTACAGACGGAACCTTATGGCCCCACTTATTGCTGACGATCCAGGAGGCACTGGCAGGTTACCTGTCCGCAGTGGTAGTCGGTATTGCGGTAGGTCTGTTGTGGACACTGTTTCCGGTATCGGAGAAATACATGAATGTGTTCTGTTCTGCGATCATGGCAGTTCCCAAGGTAGCGATTCTGCCGCTGTTGATCCTGTGGTTCGGCATCGGCTTTCAGTCCAAGGCATTTCTGGTATTTCTGTTCTCGGTATTTACGATCCTGTACAATACCGTGACCGGAGCCAAGGAGTGTAAAAAGGAATACCTGAAGGTCGCAAGGGTCTTTCGGGCCAACCGTTTCCAGACCGTATTTCTGGTCATCATTCCGGCGGCACTGCCGTCGATCTTCAACGGATTGAAGCTGGCAGCGGCAACGGCACTGACCGGTGTCCTGTTCTCGGAAATGCAGTCGGCGAGAGCGGGACTCGGCTATCTGCTGACAGAATCCCAGAACCTGTTGAACACCCCGAGGATGTTCTTCCTGATCATCCTGATCACCTTATTATCCGTAGGTGCGGTAAAACTGATCGATGCCATCGAATATGCTATCAGCTATCGATGGAGACATGTATAAGCAAATAAATTTTTTCAATAGACGAGGAGGAAAATGTTATGAAAAAGAAAGTATTCAGCGTATTACTGACGGTGGCACTGGCAACCGGAGTACTGGCAGGCTGCGGCAGCAGTGCAGCAACCGGCAACAATGCAGCAACCGGAACCGCACAGAATGAGGGAAGCCAGGCAGCAAGTGCAACTACCGCAGGAGAGGAATCCGGAGACACCATCGTGATCCGTTCCTGCTTCGCTACCGGAATGACCGGTGCGGTGAACCGTTTTGCCATTGAAAAGGGTCTGTATAAAGAGCTTGGTATTGAGTTCGAAAACGTAGAGGCCAGCGCTGATACCAACTCCACAGTAATGTCCCTGATCACCAGAGGAGAGATCGATGTGGCAGACGGAGATCCCAGTTCTTATATCCCCGGTATCTACAACGGTGTGCCTGCCAAGCTGGTAGGAAATATGTGGAGATATTCCGGATGCTACTGGCTGGTGGCAAACAATGATATACAGGACTTCTCCGATCTGGAAGGCAAAAAAGTCGGTACCGCAGGAGCTTCCGGCGGAATGCGACTTTCCGTATTGAAGATGTTGGAGAAGAACGGTGTCAGCACGGATAACGTGGATCTGATCGCCAACGGCGTATACCAGACCGCTTATGCATCCCTGACTTCCGGCGAAGTGGACGCTACGATCATTCACAACCCGTATGCGGCACTGGCTGAGGCAGACGGCACCGGACATATCCTGGGAAGAGCCTGGGACTACATCCCCGACTACTATACCGGAACGATCATCGCAAGCAACAGCTTTATTGAAAATGAGCCGGAGAAGCTGCAGCGCTTCCTGACCGCTTATTATCAGGTACATGAAGAAGTTAAGAATGACTATTTCGACGAATTTGTTGCATGGGCAGCAAAAGAGATGAATACATCCGAAGAGGTTATGAGAAAGGCCATCGAGTCGGAAATCGATGTATGGCTGGATTATCCGGTAATCCCCGAAGATCGTCTGGCTACCACCTTTGAATATCTGAAGGAGTACGGCTGGGTAGATGAAAATGTCAGCTACGAAGGAACCTACACCAACGAATTCGCGCAGGTAGCTGCAGATACCCTGGGAATGACCGACCCGGAAGCAAAATAATTGAGAATGCTCTGAAAATAAGAGACACAGGAAACGGAGGTAATGGAAATGCCCGCAATATCCATTAAAAATATCAACAAAACCTATATCGATCAGGATGGAAACGAAGTACAGGCACTGCATGACATCAATCTTGATGTGGCAGAAGGTGAATTCGTCTGCATCGTAGGTCCCAGCGGATGCGGTAAGAGTACCCTGTTAGAGATCGTGGCGGGCCTGCTGGATGCTACAAGCGGCGAAGTATTGCTGGATGGACAGCCGGTACACGGTACCAGCAGAGATATTGGCGTGGTATTCCAGGATGCCTCCCTGTTTCCCTGGAGAACCGTACGGAAAAATGTGGCATTCGGACTGGAGATCGCCGGAGTACCCAGGGAAGAGAGAGAAGAACGGTTAAGGCGTTATATCTCCATGGTCAGCCTGAACGGTTTTGAGAACAAATATCCGGCACAGCTGTCCGGCGGTATGCGGCAGAGAGCCGGCATCGCCAGAACCCTTGCCATGAATCCCAAGGTCATCCTCATGGATGAGCCCTTCAGTGCCGTGGATCATCTGACCAAATGCACTCTGCAGGAGGAACTGATCAATATCAGACAGGCAGAGAACAAGACCGTATTATTCGTCACACACGATATAAATGAGGCGGTGTTCCTGGCAGACAGAGTGGTATTGTTAAGTCCAAGACCCAGTACCATTCAGAAAATCTACGAGATTCCTCTGGAGCAGAAGAGGGGGCGTAATGATCCTCTGCTTTTAAAAATTGCAGCAGAAATCGCAAAAGACATCAACAGCGGTGGACAGGATATTCCCAACAACTATTGGGGCAACTTATAGGCGGAGAATACAGAGAATAAGGAGGCAGCAGTATGTTTCGTGACACCAGTATGGATTACCTTTCCAGAGATGAAGTACTTGAGATCTGGAATAACAATATGCGTCTGACAGACGAGCAGCTTTTAGCCATGGATGAGACAGAATTCCGGGCAAGAGTGAGAGAACGTTCCCATCATACCTTGGAGATCCAGGTATATGCCACCGCATATCGCCACCAGAAATTAAAACCCAACCAGGCAGATTATACGAAGCATCTGCTGGAACTGTGGGAGAAAAGAGGATTGGGAAAAAATCTGCCGGAATATCGGTATGCCTCTTTCCTGATCGATGCGGCGGAGAAACTGGTAAAGGGGGAAGACGTGGATCTGACACCTTACAAACCTACGCCGGTGACGGAACAGATGGAGAAAGACTTTTTCACGATTGTAAAGGAACGCAGAAGCGTCCGGGAATTCAAGGACAAGGAAGTACCGGATGAACTGATCGATAAGATCCTGGAAGCGGGGCTTTGGGCTGCTCACGGCTGTAATATACAGTCCATCCGCTATGTGGTGGTACGGGAGAAAAACGAGCCGGGACTGTTCCGCGGCAGTGACGTGCCGGGAGGTCCGGTGCATCTGGTGATCTTACAGGATATGAGATGCTACAGAGCCAACTCCTTTACCCCGGTGAGAAATCAGCTGCTGGATGCCGGAGCCGCCGGACAGAATATCGTTCTGGCTGCTCATGCGGTAGGATTAGAGGGGGTATGGCTGACGTTCCCCGGAGAGGAATTCTGCGACAGACTGCGGAAGAAATTCAATCTGCCGGATTATATCCGGCTGGTGACCTATGTGGATGTAGGATATGGTGATCAGACTCCTTATCCGCCGCAGAGATGGGATGTCAAGGATACGATCCTCGGAAGATACTAAAACGATTGAGCGGAATAGAAGATCAGATAGGAATCTGACTGTAAATGGGTGCGATAAGAAGGAGACCTGAATATGAACATTGTGATCATTGGCGGCAGCCGCGGCATCGGCAAAGCGGCTGCAAGGGAACTGTTACAGGATGGACATAAGGTACTGATTGTCGGCAGAAATCCGAAGACTTTGGAAGAAACCGGAAAAGAACTGGCAGGAGCAGTTACCTATTCCTGTAATGCCGGTAAGGCAGAGGAAACCACTGGACTGGTGGATGCAGTGAAGAACGGTAAAATAGTGGGATTCGGAGATAACGTGGATGGACTGATCCTGTGTGCGGCGGTATTTCCCAATCCGGCCACGAAGACATCCGTAGTACAGCCGGAGCCGGAGGAACTGCAGGCAATGCTTGACAGCAACGTGACGGCATATTACCGTCTGGTGAAGGAATTTCTTCCGCTGCTGGCACCGGGCAGCCGCATCGTACTCATCGGTTCCACTTCGGGAATCCGCAGAGACAGGGGCGGCATCTACGGCATTTCCAAATGGGCGCTCCGGTCCTATGCCTATGCCCTCCGGGAGGAATGCAAGCCTATGGGGATCGGTGTATCCCTCATTAATCCCGGCGGCACCTTTACCGAGACCAGAAAGAAATCCTCCGAAGAGGACAGGTCACTTTTAGAGACCTCCGACCTCGGAAAAGTCATCACCCTGACCTTCCGTCTGTCCCCACAGGCAGTACTGGAGGAAGTGAATATCCGACCTTTACAGGGAGATACCTATTAGGCAGTCGATGGACTGCCTTTTTTCTTCTCAAGGAAACTCATTGAATGTTAAAAAAAAGTATGGTATGATAAAGGGCAGAACTGACAAAGATACGAGAATCACGGAGGTTTTTAGATACAATGGAACAGTACAAGCAGGAATTTATTGAGTTCATGGTGGATTGTAAGGCATTGAAATTCGGAGAGTTTACCTTAAAGAGCGGTAGAAAGTCTCCTTTCTTTATGAATGCGGGTGCGTATGTCACCGGTTCTCAGCTGATGAAGCTGGGGGAGAGCTATGCGAAAGCAATTCACGATACCTACGGTGATGATTTCGATGTATTGTTCGGACCTGCCTATAAGGGCATTCCCATCAGTGTGGTAACCGCAGTGGCTTACAGCAAATTATACGGCAAAGAGATTCGTTACTGTTCCGACCGCAAGGAAGAGAAGGATCACGGCGCAGATAAGGGAAGCTTCCTGGGAAGCTCCTTAAAAGATGGCGACAGAGTCATCATGATCGAGGATGTTACCACTTCCGGCAAATCTATGGAAGAGACTGTTCCCAAGGTAAGAGGAGCAGCCAATGTAGAAATCGTTGGTCTGATGGTATCCCTGAACCGTATGGAAAAGGGTCTGGGCGGCAAGGTCAGCGCACTGGAAGAGATCAAGGAAAAGTACGGATTTGATGCACATGCCATCGTAACCATGCAGGATGTCATCGATCATCTGTACAACAAGCCTTACAAGGGACAGGTATACATTGATGATACTCTGAAGAAGGCAATCGACGAATATTATGCTGTATACGGTGCTTAAGCAGACGGCTTCGAAAGTTTTGGATAGAAGACAGGAGGATTCCATGGAAGAGAAAATCTATAAGATCATGCGTGGAGCAGGTGCTCTGAATATTGTACTGGGAGTCATTTCCCTGGTAGTCGGAATCGCGGCAGGTGTGTTGCTGATCATCAGTGGCGGCAAGCTGGTCTCCGGCAAATCACGTATTCTGTTCTGATCACAAATGAGAAGGAAAACGCCGTCAGGGCGTGAAAATTGGGCATTTCCATACCGGAAGTGCCCTTTTCGGGTTCCATGGGGGATTGCAGGTTACTGAAAGGCTTGAAAATAGTATGCGGAAAAAGAACTACATTTTTACGAATAAAAAACATTCCAACAGGGCGATCATGTCGACCATCCTGGGGGGCATCAGTCTGGTGTCCCTGGGGATCGTGACGTATCTGTCCTACAGTCAGGGCGGCGTGATGCACGGTGGATACGGTGTTACCGGTGTGTTGGCCACCATCTATTCCCTGATCGGACTGATCCTGGGAATACTGACCCTTCGGGAAAAAGATATCTATCGTATCTTTCCCGTGCTGGGAACAATATTAAATGTTGTTGCCCTTGGAGGTGTCAGCTTTTTGCTGTATCTGGGAAGCCGTCTGTAACGGATATTCTGGAACAGAAGCATTGGATCACACAGCAGTTATTTAGATAGAAGGAGCAATCAGATCTATGGAAGAAAGAGAATTATTACTGGAACGTCTGGAACTGGCCTTAGACCGGATCCGGGAGATCCCCGGGGAGGACTGGCAGGAAGAAAGCCTGCAGCACTGGAAAGAATATTTTACAGCGGTAGCAAAATTTTTACTGCTGATCGAGGATACCAGACAGTTCCTGGAGCAGGGAAAACAGAACACTGCCACTTTGGAAGAGCTGAAACAGCGTAACCATGCCCTGTATGAAGATATTTTACCGGAAAATTATGAGAACAGCTTTGCTAATCCTGCGGTAGCTGTAAAGTGTCTGGGAGAAGAATTCGGCGCACTGGCCGCCTTCCTTTATACGGAAATGCGGAGCCTGATCGGTTTTACCTATGAGGGAAGACTGGACGAACTGGTGATCCGTATGGAACTGTTTTCTGAGGTATATGCGGCATTTGTATATGAGGAGCAGGAGAATCACAGACTTCCGTCTTATGCGTCCATCCGTGAGATCCTTTACTGGTTCGTCAGCGATTACGCGGATGTGGCGGCGGAAGCACGGGTACGGGAACTGGTATGCCCGGGGAATAATTTTGCGGCAGACATTATCCGAAGGGCGGAACTGACCGATCTGCGTTATCTCTATGCCTATGGAGAATACGTGGGGGAAAATGAACTGGCAATGGCGAAATTCCTGAATTCCCTGCCGGAAGAGACCATAAATACCATGGCAGACACTTATACCGAGGGGTACCGCATCGGTTTTGAAGTGACCGGCAAGGATCTGTCGAAAAAAGCTGCGGTGGATGTCCGTTATCAGCTGGGCTTCGAACGCATGATGCGGAGAGCTCTGGAGAATTTTGACAAAATGGGATTGCAGCCTGTGATCTACCGTGCAGCTGCCAGTATTTTATATAATCCCTCCATTTATAAAAACGGCTTCTACAGTGTCAGCCCCAACAGACAGTATGAGTTCGATCACAAGGATGACAAAGCATTGTTCCTGGATAAAATGTATTGCAGCCGGAAACTGGAAGTCATGCATACCGCTTTTGAAAAATATAAGACAGAGGCCAGAGGCTATGCGGGCCCGGCCGTGGTGGAGACCTTCGGTGAGAAAGATTTCGCACCGGTGAACAAGCCGGAAGCGGTGAAAATGACGGATGAGCAGAGCACTCTTATGGTGGAGCACCGCGCCCAGATGGGACAGTTGCAGAGACAGTATATTATTGAGGAAGAGCGTAGCTTTACGATTATTGCGTTCCCCATCCCGGAGGTAGGGGACTGCTTTGAAGAACTTTTCCGGGAGACTATTCGGATCAACACCCTGGATTATAAAAAATATCAGAGGATCCAGCAGACCATCATCGATGCGCTGGATCAGGCAGACCACTGTGAGGTGAAGGGCTGTAACGGTAATCACACGGATATCACAGTGAATCTGTGGAAGCTCAAAGATCCTGCCAAAGAAACTATTTTTGAAAACTGCGTGGCAGACGTGAATATTCCCGTGGGAGAAGTATTTACCTCTCCGGTGCTGGAAGGCACAAACGGTGTGCTGCATGTGACAAAAGTGTTCCTGAACGGCTTGGAATATAAGAATCTGGAGATCACCTTCGAAAACGGCAGGATTAAAAACTACAACTGTGCTAATTTTGCCACGGAGGAAGAGAACAAGGCATTCATTAAGGAAAATATCCTGTTCCGCCATAAGACACTGCCGCTGGGAGAATTTGCCATCGGCACAAACACTACGGCTTATGTGGCGGCAAAGCGTCTGGGCGTGGAAGCCAGGATGCCGATCCTGATCGCGGAGAAGATGGGACCGCATTTTGCAGTGGGCGATACCTGCTATTCCCATGCGGAAGAGGTGAAGGTATACAATCCCGACGGTAAAGAGATCGTGGCCAGAGACAATGAGGTGGCCGCCCTTCGCAGTGTGAACCCTTCCAAGGCTTATTTTAACTGCCATACGGACATTACCATTCCTTACGATGAACTGGCAGAGCTGACCGCAGTGAAAAAGGACGGCGGGCGGATCCCCATTATTGCGAACGGCAGATTTGTCCTTCACGGAACGGAAGAACTGAATGAGCCGCTGCGGGAGTTGGATTAAAACTATTCAGCAAGCATTTGCAGAAAGCAATTTTGCATGGTTCTGAATAGTTATCATAAGATTTCATAAAACCATTGCATCATTGAAAAGATTTTAGTAAGATAAAATATATATGGATAAAATCGGTGCAACCGATACATGAGGAGGACATTATGGCAAATACAGAGAATTGCCCTAAGGTTGGCATTGTAATGGGTAGTGATTCCGATATGCCTGTGATGGCGAAAGCCGCAGACATTCTGGAAGAACTGGGCATCCCTTATGAGATGACCGTGATCAGCGCTCACAGAGAGCCGGATGTGTTTTTTGAGTATGCAAAAAGTGCGGAGGAAAAAGGCTTCAAGGTGATCATTGCCGGAGCCGGTATGGCAGCGCATCTGCCCGGCATGTGTGCCGCTATTTTCCCTATGCCCGTCATCGGAATCCCGATGCACACCACTTCCCTGGGAGGCAGAGATTCTCTGTATTCCATCGTTCAGATGCCCTCCGGCATCCCGGTTGCCACAGTAGCCATTAACGGCGGCGCCAATGCAGGACTTCTGGCAGCCAAGATCCTGGCTACTTCCGACGCAGAACTTCTCGGAAAGTTAAAAGCATACAGCACCAAATTAAAAGAACAGGTAGAAGCCAAGGATGCAAAATTGCAGGAAATCGGCTATAAAGCATATCTGGAAGGCATGAAAAAATAAGAAGATAAGACAGAGAATCCGGGACCTCTTAAGAGGCTGTCCCACTAAATAAAACGAAAGAGCCCCTGCGGCGGAAATGAGGAGAAAATGGATTACAAGAAAGCTGGAGTAGACATCGAAGCAGGCTACAAGTCTGTAGAACTGATGAAGAAGTACGTGAAGGAGACCATGCGTCCCGAAGTAATGGGCGGCATCGGTGGTTTCTCCGGAGCATTTTCCTTAAGTGCCATTAAAGATATGGAGGATCCCGTGCTCCTGTCCGGAACCGATGGTGTAGGCACCAAGCTGAAGCTGGCATTTTTAATGGACAAGCATGATACCATCGGAATCGACTGTGTAGCCATGTGTGTGAACGATGTGGCATGTGCAGGCGGTGAACCTTTATTTTTCCTGGATTATATCGCATGCGGACGCAATATTCCCGAGAAGATCGCTACCATCGTAAAGGGCGTGGCAGAGGGCTGTAAGCAGTCTGACGCAGCACTGGTAGGCGGTGAGACCGCAGAGCATCCCGGACTGATGCCTGAGGATGAGTACGATCTGGCCGGATTTGCAGTAGGTGTGGTAGAGCGTAAGGATCTGATCACCGGCGAGAACATCAAGCCCGGTGATGTACTGGTGGGAATCGCTTCCTCCGGTGTACATTCCAACGGTTTCTCCCTGGTGAGAAAGGTATTCGATATGACCAAAGAGAGCCTGGATACCTATTATGACGAACTGGGCAAGACTCTGGGTGAAGCACTGCTTGCTCCCACCAGAATCTATGTGAAGGCTATGAAGTCTGTGAAGAACGCAGGCGTTAAGGTAAAGGGCTGCAGCCATATTACCGGCGGCGGTTTCTATGAGAATATTCCCAGAATGCTTCCTGAAGGCATCCGCGCAGTTGTGAAGAAGGACAGCTACGAAGTACCCGCTATTTTCCGTCTGATGCAGAAAAAGGGCAACATTGCTGACGAGATGATGTACAACACCTACAACATGGGTCTTGGCATGGTGCTGGCACTGGATCCCGCAGATGTGGACAAGACTCTGGAAGCGCTGAAAGCAGCAGGGGAGACCGCTTACGTGGTAGGTACCTGCGAAGCCGGTGAAAAGGGTGTGACCATATGTTAAGAGTAGTCGTACTGGTATCCGGCGGCGGAACGAATCTGCAGGCGATCATTGATGCTATCGCAGCGGGCAAGGTCACCAATGCGCAGATCGTCGGTGTCATCAGCAACAACAAGACGGTGAAGAGCCTGGAGAGAGCACGTAATGCAGGAATTCCTGCGGTATGTGTGTCTACGAAGGATTATGAGAGCAGAGAAGTATTTAACGATGCGTTGCTTGCAAAGGTGAAGGAATTTACCCCGGATCTGATCGTGCTGGCAGGCTTCCTGGTGAAGATCCCGGAGGCTATGGTGCATGAATACAGTAATCGTATCATCAATATTCATCCGTCTCTGATCCCCTCTTTCTGTGGTGTGGGATACTATGGACTTCATGTGCATGAAAAGGCACTGGAGCGCGGTGTGAAGGTCACCGGAGCCACCGTGCATTTTGTGAATGAAGGCATGGATGAAGGCCCTATCATTGCACAGAAAGCAGTGGCAGTGGAAGATGATGATACCCCGGAAATCTTACAGAGACGTGTCATGGAACAGGCTGAGTGGCTGCTTCTGCCTCAGGCGGTGGATGACATTGCCAATGGACGGATCTGCGTCGTAGACGGCAAAGTAAAGCATAACAAATGAGTAACTATTCAGAGCCAATGGGCGAAGTAATCACCATGAGCAAATAGCATACAAACATGTTATTCAGGAAAGCCTCGCAGAGGCGGTTTTGCGAATGGGGGGTGAATAGTTACGGAATAAGGAGAAACATAATATGGGTATGAAAGTATTGATCGTAGGTGGCGGTGGCAGAGAGCATGCCATTGCAACCTGTGTTGCAAAGAGTCCTAAGGTAGATAAGATCTATTGTGCTCCGGGCAATGCCGGAATCGGTCAGATCGCAGAATGTGTTCCCATCGGAGCCATGGAATTTGACAAGATCGTTGCTTTTGCGAAGGAACAGGCCGTTGACCTGACCATCGTAGGTATGGACGATCCTCTGGTAGGCGGACTGGTAGATGCACTGGAGGCAGAGGGCCTGCGTGCTTTCGGACCCCGTAAAAATGCAGCAATCCTGGAGGGCAGCAAGGCTTTTTCCAAGGATCTTATGAAAAAATATAATATTCCTACCGCAGCCTATGAGAATTTCGATAATGCGGAGGATGCCATCAAATATCTGAAGGAGCAGGCAAGTTTCCCTATCGTGCTGAAGGCAGACGGCCTGGCACTGGGAAAAGGCGTACTGATCTGCAATACGTTGGAGGAAGCTCTGGAAGGCGTGGATGAGATCATGCTGGACAAGAAATTCGGTGCGGCTGGTAATCGTATGGTCATCGAAGAGTTTATGACCGGAAGAGAAGTCAGTGTACTTTCCTTTGTAGATGGCAAGACCATCCGGATCATGACTTCTGCACAGGATCACAAGAGAGCGAAGGACGGCGATCAGGGACTGAATACCGGCGGTATGGGAACCTTTTCTCCCAGCCCGTTCTATACCGAAGAAGTGGATGCATTCTGCAAGAAATATATTTACCAGGCTACGGTGGATGCCATGGCAGCGGAAGGCAGACCTTTCAAAGGCGTTATTTTCTTCGGACTGATGCTGACACCGAACGGCCCCAAAGTACTGGAGTACAATGCAAGATTCGGTGACCCGGAGGCACAGGTGGTACTGCCCCGCATGAAGAACGATATTATCGAGGTCATGGAGGCTTGTGTGGACGGTACTCTGGATCAGATCGATCTGCAGTTTGAAGACAATGCTGCAGTCTGTGTTGTCCTGGCCAGTGATGGCTATCCGGTATCCTATGAGAAGGGTTATGTGATAAATGGACTGGAGAAGTTCAACGGAAAAGACGGCTATTATTGTTTCCATGCGGGAACGAAGCTCACAGACAAGGGAATCGTGACAAACGGCGGACGTGTTCTGGGAGTGACAGCCAAGGGAGCTACCCTGAAGGAGGCCCGTGCCAATGCCTATGCGGCAACGGAATGGATCACCTTCGAGAACAAATACATGCGTCATGACATTGGCAAGGCAATCGATGAAGCGTAAGACATGTCAGGATACAGAAGGAGTTGCAGATGAAAAAGACAGTACAGAGAACAAGTAAATTCAAGGCTTTCTGGGGAATGTTTGCATTGGTGCTTGTGCTGGGAGCAGGACTTTTTGCCGAGAATCTGGCGTTTGTCAGCCATGCGGAAAGCGCAGCCAAGGTAACAGCATCCAGTGCAAAGATCCGTAAGAGCGCGGATTCTTCCAGTGAAGTCATCGGCAGTGCGGCAAAGGATAAGACCATTTCCATCAAGAGCCAGACCAAGGGAGCGGATGGCTATACCTGGTATGAGGTATATGTGGATGCGAATACGCTGGGATATATTCGTTCCGATCTGGTAAGCATTACCGACGGATCTACCCCGCCGTCTTCTTCAACTACGACCACCACGACAACTACAACGACGACTACCGCAGCAACACCGGCTCCGGCAGTGAATGAAACACCGGTGGATGTCACAGCGGTGGAGCCTGTAAGTGCTACCGTGACGGGCGGACAGTCGGTGCGTGTGCGCAGCAATGCATCTACCACGAGCCAGATCGTAACCACAGCAGAGAACGGAATGGCTCTGACCGTCACCGGACAGGCTACCGGTACGGACGGCAATACCTGGTATCAGGTGAATTTCATCGCCAACAATACCGAAGTGACCGGATTTATCCGTTCCGATTATGTGGCGTTATCCGGAGAACTGCAGGCACCTTCCACAGAGCAGCCTGCGGAAGAACAGCCTTCGGAAGAACAGCCCGCCGAAGATACACAGACCACTTCCAAGGACTGGGATACCCAGTTGCAGGGAGATGCATGGTATCTGTTAGATATGGTAGGACAGAAACAATACAAGATCGATGATCTGTTCAGCTCTATTGACCAGATTACTGAGATCAATGCGCAGTTTGAGACCAATCAGAAGAAGATCACCAGTCAGAAGGTCGTGATCATTATTCTTGTCATTCTTCTGGTGGCAGCGGCGGCAGCAGTCACTCTGCTGATCTTCAAGATTAAGGATATGACGGATGCGGCTGATTTCTCTGATGCGGAGGAAGCAGCACTTCGCAGAAGAAGAGTGGACAGACCCCAGACCGGCAGAGGTCAGGGTGGAAGACCGGCACCTCAGGGCGGCAGAACCCAGGGTGGCCAGAAAGTGATGCATGAAGTGGGAGCAGAGAGACGTCCCGCAGGAAAGCCCGCCGGACAGGGCGGCAGACCGGTGCAGGGACAGAGACCGGCAGGCCAGCAGGCAAGACCCGCGACACAGGGAGCCAGACCTACGGCACCCCAGGCCGGAAGACCGGCACCGCAGGGAACCAGACCTGCAGCACCCCAGACCGGAAGACCCGCACCGCAGGGAACCAGACCTGCAGCACCCCAGACCGGAAGACCCGCACCGCAGGGAACCAGACCTGCAGCACCCCAGACCGGAAGATCCGCACCGCAAGTAGACAGACCGGTAAAACCGGCACAGAATAACGGTAATCCGCAGGATCCCGGCTGGAAGTCCAAGAACTTCATGTCCGATGATGACGAGTTCGAATTCGAATTCCTGAACTGGGACGGCGACGAAGAACAATAGGAATAAAAAGACCGGAAACGGCATCTTACGAGAGTGGGATGCCGCTTTCTTTTTAAAATTTTGATAAACTTTCCCGGTCTGCAGTTGACAGCACCGCCCTCACTGTTATAATAGACGTATAACAATCGGTGACAGTGGGAAGGGAGTGATTTTGATGATAATAGAGATAGATTTCAACAGTAATGAAGCGCTCTATATGCAACTGCGCAATCAGATCATCATGGGAATTGCCACGTCACAGTTTCATGAGGGAGATTCCCTGCCGAGTGTACGGCAGCTGGCGGATACCATCGGGATCAATATGCATACTGTAAATAAGGCCTATACGGTTCTGAAGCAGGAGGGCTATGTCAAGGTCGACAGGCGAAAGGGAGCCGTGATCGCTCTGGATGTGGACCGTATGCGTGCGGTGGATGAATTGCGGAAGGAACTGCAGGTAATACTTGCTAAGAGCAGCTGCAAAAATATTTCCAGGCAGGAAGTACATGAATTGATTGATGAAATTTATGAAGAATATGGAGGACTGAATTGATGCAGTCACAGTTTACGGATAAAGCGCAGAATGCGCTTGCCCAGGCCGGCAGATGTGCCAGAGGCCTGAAACAGGGCTATATCGGGACCGAACACATTCTGGTGGGACTCCTAAAGGAAGATACCGGTGTAGCCGCAAAAGTGTTGGCGGATAACGGAGTAGAAGTGGATCAGGTCATGGAAATGATCCGGGATCTGATCGCCTTTGAAAACGGTGTGGCCGTGAAGGACAAAGAGGGATATTCTCCCAGAGCTGCCCGGATTCTGGAAGAGGCACACCGCCAGGCTGCCCGTTTCGGACAGAAGCAGACCGGCACGGAGCATCTGCTTCTTGCACTGATCAAAGAGGGCGAGAATGTTGCCGTGCGTCTGCTGAACACGTTGGGAGCCAATGTGCAGAAGATCTATGTAGATACCCTGATCGCCATCGGACAGGACGGCAATCTGTACAAGGAAGATCTTGGGAAAAAGGGAGACCGTAAGGCGAAGCAGTCTACACTGGAACAATACAGCAGAGACCTGACGGCTCTGGCCAGAGAAGGAAAATTGGATCCTGTGGTAGGCAGAGAAGAAGAGATCCGCAGAGTAGTGCAGATCTTAAGTCGCCGCACGAAGAACAATCCCTGTCTCGTCGGAGAACCCGGTGTAGGTAAGACCGCCGTGGTAGAAGGTCTGGCAGCCCGCATTGTGGCAGGAGACGTACCTTTTACCGTGCAGAATAAGAGAGTACTGACATTAGATTTGTCGGGAATGGTGGCAGGAAGTAAGTACCGTGGCGAGTTCGAGGAACGTATCAAGAAGGTATTGAAGGAAGTGACGGAGGACGGGAATATTATTTTATTCCTGGATGAACTTCATACGATCATTGGTGCCGGAGGTGCGGAAGGCGCCATTGACGCTTCCAATATCATGAAGCCTTCCCTGGCCCGTGGAGAGATCCAGCTGATTGGTGCCACCACCATTGCGGAATACCGCAAGTATATTGAGAAGGATGCGGCTCTGGAGCGCAGATTCCAGCCGGTGACTGTGGAAGAACCTACAGAGGAAGAGGCGGTCCGTATTCTGGAGGGCATCAAAGGAAAATATGAGGATCATCACCATGTGCAGATCACCCCGGAGGCCATTGAGGCTGCTGTCAGATTGTCCAGCCGTTATATCAATGACAGAAATCTGCCGGATAAGGCCATCGATCTGATCGATGAAGCTTCGGCAAGCGCAAGACTGAGTGCATTGGATGCCCCGGATAAAGCGAAGGAGATCGCTGACCGTATCCACGAGATGGATCAGGAGATGGAGAGAGCTATCCGCATGGAAGCATTTGACCAGATGGCAGAGATCAAGAAGCAGCAGGATGCGCTGGTGAAAAAATATGACCGCCTGATGAAAAAGCGGGAGAAACAGGAAGCGGGCAATGTTATCAGTATCGGTGAGAATGAGATCGCCGAGGTCGTTGCCCAGTGGACCAAGATCCCCGTACAGAAGCTGGCGGAAAAAGAGAGCGAACGACTGTTAAAACTGGAGAAGACGCTGCATAAGCGTGTCATCGGCCAGGAGGAAGCAGTGACTGCAGTGGCCAGGGCCATGCGCAGAGGCCGTGTGGGTCTGAAGGATCCCAACCGTCCCATCGGCTCCTTCCTGTTCTTAGGTCCTACCGGTGTTGGTAAGACGGAACTGTCCAAGGCATTGGCAGAAGCCATGTTCGGCTCTGAAGATGCCATGATCCGTGTTGATATGTCCGAATACATGGAAGGCCATTCGGTCTCCAAGATGATCGGATCACCGCCCGGATATGTAGGCTTTGAAGAAGGCGGACAGCTGAGCGAGAAGGTTCGCCGTAATCCCTACTCTGTTGTTCTGTTTGACGAGATCGAGAAAGCGCATCCGGATGTATTTAATGTTCTTTTGCAGGTACTGGATGACGGTCATATCACGGACTCCAAGGGACGCAAGGTCAGCTTCAAGAACACTGTGCTGATCATGACTTCCAATGCGGGTGCACAGCGTATCGTGGATCCCAAGAATCTGGGCTTTGCCACAGAGAAGAGCGAGACAAAGGATTACGAGAAGATGAAATCCAATGTCATGGAAGAAGTAAAGCGCAGCTTCAAGCCGGAATTTATCAACCGTATTGATGATATTATCGTGTTCCATCAGCTGAACAATGAGAACATGAAGGAGATCGTGAATCTTCTGGCATCCAATCTGTACAAGAGATGTGAGGATCAGCTGGGGATCCATCTGACCATCACAGCAGCGCTGAAGGAGCATCTGGTATCCAAATATGCGGATAACAAGATGGGAGCAAGACCCTTGAAGCGTGCGATCCAGTCCGTGGTAGAGGATGCTCTGGCAGAGGAGATCCTGCAGAAAAAGGTGGTACCGGGAGATAAGGTATCCGCCGGATTCAAGGATGGAAAAGTTGTATTTACTGTGAAAAATTAAGTATTTGTAACTATTCAGTCACTCAATTTGCAAAATCGCTCTTGCAGAGCGTTCCTTTTGCTCATTGAGGTTACTTCGTCCTATAAATTACGTCAAAGGTTCTTACGAATGCAAGCATTCGACGTACCTATGACACAATTTACATGACTCTGAATAGTTACAAAATAAATAAAACTTTTTGTAGAAAAACAGGGTGAGATATATTATACTGTAACTATTCAAACCCCATTCGCAAAGAACGAAAGAGAAAGATGTATTGCGGATGCAGTTACTTTCAGGAGGACAGACAGATGGCAGTAGTGGAAGAAATACTTCGCAGTGAAGCAGACGGATCTATCAGCTTTGGTAATCACAAGCTGGCCAAGAAGGCAAAAGTGGAAGATTATGAGCATGCAGGAGATCTGCTGAAGGTTAAGACCTACAATGAGATGACAAAGCTGGAAAAGAACGGCATGTTTTTATATGAATCTGTTCCCGGAACCAGTGTACTGGAGTTCAAGGAAGCTGACAACAGTGTGGAGTTCATCGTAGAAGGTGACGAGGATTCCCAGATCACTGTAGGACTGAAGGACGATACCGAGTACGAAGTATTTATCGACGGTAAGAACGTAGGAATCATGAAAACCGGACTTGGCGGCAAACTGAGCCTGAGCGTAGAACTGGAAGCAGCAGGTGAAGTACCTGTTAAGATCGTAGAGGCGTAAGGACGCACTGCAAAGGAGTCCAGGCACGGAGGATATTGTAGTACTTCGTGACTGGGCTTTTTTTAAATATTCAGAGTTTCCGGAGGCGGTTTTGCGGGGGCTGAATAGGTATTACAATGATTGAGGAGAGAGCATGGCAAAAGGAAAGACGGCCACTGTATTTTTCTGTCAGAACTGTGGCTATGAATCCACGAAATGGCTGGGACAATGTCCCGGCTGCAGAGAGTGGAATACTTTCGTGGAAGAGACGATAGATAAAACGGAATTGAAAAATACCGGAAACGGTGCAAAGAGAGACAGGAGAGAGGCTTCGGAGCCCTGTGTGCTGTCGGAGATCGCTATCCGGGAGGAAAATAAGACTCTCACCGGAATTAAGGAACTGGACCGGGTGCTGGGAGGCGGCATTGTGCAGGGATCTCTGACGCTGGTAGGCGGAGACCCCGGTATCGGTAAATCCACACTGTTATTGCAGGTCTGCCATAACTTATCCACGGCGGGACATAAAGTATTGTATATTTCCGGTGAGGAATCCAAGGTACAGATCAAGATGCGGGCGGACCGTCTGGGGGCTTTTTCGGAGCATATGCTGCTACTGTGTGAGACGAATCTGGATATCATCAGTGAAGTGATCCGCAAGAGCAAGCCGGAGGTCGTGATCATCGACTCCATACAGACCATGTACAACGAGAACGTGTCGGCGGCGCCGGGAAGCGTGTCTCAGGTGCGGGAATCCACCGGTATTTTGCTGCAGCTGGCAAAGGGACTGGGAATCTCAATCTTCATTGTAGGCCATGTGACGAAGGAAGGTACGGTGGCAGGTCCCAGAGTGCTGGAACATATGGTGGATACCGTTCTTTATTTTGAAGGGGACAGACATGCGTCCTACCGTATTCTGCGGGGGGTGAAGAACCGTTTTGGATCTACGAACGAGATCGGTGTTTTCGAGATGCGGGAAACGGGACTGGCAGAGGTCAAGAATCCTTCGGAATATATGCTGAACGGACGGCCGGAGAATGCCAGCGGCTCTGTGGTGGCGTGTACCATGGAGGGCACCAGACCGCTTCTGATCGAATTGCAGGCACTGGTGTGCCACAGTAATTTCGGCATCCCCAGAAGACAGACCACCGGTACGGATTTCAACCGTGTGAACCTGCTGATGGCGGTATTGGAGAAGAGATCGGGAGTGCAGCTGTCCTCCTGCGATGCCTACGTGAATATTACGGGAGGTATCAAGATCCAGGAGCCGGCCATTGATCTGGGAATCGTGCTGGCGATTCTGTCCAGCTTCCGGAATAAGGCATTGAATCCGAAAATGGTAGCTTTCGGAGAAGTGGGATTAAGCGGCGAAGTCCGCGCGGTCAGCATGGCAAAACAGCGTGTGGCGGAGGCGGAGAAACTGGGCTTCGAGGAATGCGTGGTGCCCTACGTGTCACTGGAAGAGTGCAAAAAAGGAAGCAAAATCCGTGTCATCGGCGTCAGCTCCGTGCAGGATGCCATGGACCGATTGTTCTAAAGAAGCTTTTTAGCATTTCATTATGAGGAGGACAAAGATATGGCCGTAAGAATAGGAATTGATATCGGCAGCAGTACCACCAAGATCGTAGCTTTTGAAGGAGAACATATGCTTCCGCCCATGGCAGTCAAGGCAGACAGCCAGGTGGCATCCCTCTACGGTGCTTTCGGAAGATATCTGTATGAGAATAATCTGCAGCTTTTAGATGTGGAAGGTGTCTATATCACCGGCGTGGGAAGCAAATATGTGGAGAAAGCGGTATACGATCGTCCGACCTATAAGGTAGATGAATTCGTTGCCACAGGAACCGGAGGCTATTATCTGACGGATAAAAAGGAAGTTATCGTTATCAGTATGGGAACCGGAAGCTTTTTCGTCAAGGTGACGGAGAATGAGATGAAGCATTTAGGCGGTGTCGGCTTAGGAGGCGGAACCATCTGCGGACTGTCCTCGATCATACTGAATACCGGGGACATCCATGAGATCGTCCCTCTGTCCCGGAAAGGTGATGTGGCAAAGATCGACCTGCGGATCGGCGATCTGGCCAAGGAAAAGCTCCCCGGCCTGAACCTGGACGTGACTGCGTCCAACTTCGGCAAAGCGGATGCCCAGTCCAAGCCCGAGGACATCGCGGCTGGTATCGTCCATATGGTCATCGAGAACATCTGCCAGGCCGGAATCCTGGCCTCCCGGAACACCGGCATCAAGGATTATATCCTCATCGGCGGCCTGACCAAATTCTTCGAGTGCCGCCAGATCATCGAAGACTTCAAGAGCCTGTGGGATGTAAAGATTACTATTCCGGAGTATTCTGATTATGCTACCGCTATTGGGGCGGTGATTGCGCCGGATGCGGAGAAAGAGGAGATTTGAGAAATAAAAAAGTAAGAGGGATTGATTTCTCAATCCCTCTTGGTGTATAATCTATTTAGAAAGTAAGTCGGAGGTGAAAATTCCGATTTGCCCTCAGTAAAATACTAGAAAAGAAATAGCATCTACTTTGGCGAGGGGATGCTATTTCTTTTTGTTATTATCGTCACCATGTCTGTCAATGTATGATAAAGCTGCAAAGACAACTAACAACAGAGTAAGTACTTCCATCGTATTCATGGGCATCACCCTCCTTTGTAAGACTAGAGGGCATCTAACAATCGGAAAATCGCATCCGCTTTCTGTTCGATTACACAAATACAGTATAACATAAATCGAACGTATGTTCAATATCATGATGAAAAACATTCCTGTTAATTCACATTAAAATAACACCCCATCATGGCGTGATTCTTCAGATCGCGCCATGGTGAGGTAAAAAGTGTTACCAAAACAGAAAATAAAAAAAGCCGATAACATCGACTTTTGAAAGCAGGGGAAGAGGGGATCGAACCCCCGTTAACGGTTTTGGAGACCGCCGCACTACCGCTGTACTATTCCCCTATGAAATTGTATCAGCTGAATCACTGACGAAAGCTATTATAGCATAGATGTTTATCATTTAGCAAGTGAAAATTTTAAATTTTTGCAAAAACTTTTGCAATTCCGGGGAAAACCACAAAGAATACCTTATAACACAATTAAAGCAGCCGCAGGCGGGAAACCTGCAGCCACTTTAATTGTGTAAAAGGGGAATTCTTCCGGAAATCTACTTATATAAGCGGTTCGGCTCTCGCCGAACATCCTAAGTATATTACACATTTCGGCTTTTGTCTACTATTTTTTTGCATAAATTTTACAAAAAAAGATTGTGTTATGACAAAAACGGTGAGAGGAAATGTATATAATCAGATACATAGGGGGAAAAGCTTGATTCCCGCCGCAGATTTCGTGTAATATAGGTAGTAAATGAGTATGAGAAAGTACGGCAGATAAGGGCTGTACGGAAATGAGGGAAAATATGGAACAGCATTTTAATACCCCGGCAGAAGTCATTGATAATAACATGAAGGCCGGAGAGGGCAAGGCACATCTTCCTCTGGGCAAGATGATCCTGTTAGGCATTATGGCAGGTGCTTTCATTGCACTGGGCGGAGCTACCAGCAGTACTGCGGCGCATGCTATTGACAACGTAGGTCTGGCCCGATTCGTAGCCGGTATCATCTTCCCTGTGGGACTGATGATCATTGTATTTGTAGGTGGAGAACTTTTCACCGGCAACTGCCTGATCGTCATGGACGTGGTAGGCAAAAAGGTGACCTGGTTCGAATGTATCCGCAATCTGATCGTGGTATATTTCAGCAACCTGATCGGCGCGCTGATCATTGATACCCTGATCTACTTTTCCGGAAATCTGGACTACACCGGCGGATTGCTGGGGGCTTATGCCATCAAAGTGGCAGTCGGCAAGGTAGGCATTTCTCCGCTGAAAGGAATTACCTCCGGTATCCTGTGTAACATTCTGGTATGTATTGCGATCCTGATGGCAGCGGCAGCTACGGATATCGTCGGTAAGATCTGGGCGATCTTCTTCCCGATCATGGCCTTCGTAGTCGGCGGTTTCGAGCACTGTGTTGCAAATATGTTCTACATTCCCGTAGGCATGATGGCTGCACAGAATCCCGCGTATGTTGCAAAGGCACAGGAAGCATACGGCCTGACCGCAGAGCAGATCCAGGGACTGACAGTACTGCACAGCCTGAACAACTTTATTCCCGTTACCATCGGCAATATCTTAGGCGGAATGGTATTCGTAGGAATCCCCTGCTACTTTATTTATAAGAAGAAGTGGCAGAAATGGCATGAGGAATCCAAGAACGCATAGGACGGGAAAGTAAATACAGAGCGGAACAGAAGCAGCTTGGGATAATGATAAGATCCCCGGCTGCTTTTTGCTTATACGATGTAACCGGTATAGCTTTATGTCTGCACAGGAGTTTGCAAGGGATGAACCGGATATGGATTTTCAGAATTATAAACGAAATATTAAATCGCATTTTTACACATGTAATATAAAAACATTAGAAAAACGGAGATAAAACGAGAAAATAAAAGAAATAGTTATTTAAATAACGGTGAATGCGTTTGAAAAACTCGGCATATAAAACTAATATAAACTATAGAAATTAGCACTCGATAAAAATGAGTGCTAACAAATGAAAAAGAGTAATATGATATTTAAATAGTTATAAGGAGGCAGTTGTCATGAGTTTGAAACCTTTAGGTGACAGAGTAGTATTAAAACAGTTAGTTGCAGAGGAGACTACCAAGTCCGGTATCGTGCTCCCCGGTCAGAATAAGGAAAAGCCCCAGCAGGCAGAAGTTGTTGCTGTCGGCCCCGGCGGTGTCGTAGACGGTAAGGAAGTAAAGATGGAAGTTAAGGTTGGCGATCAGGTCATCTATTCCAAATACTCAGGAACCGAAGTAAAGCTGGATGATGAAGAGTACATCATCGTAAAGCAGAGCGACATCCTTGCAATCATTCAGTAATTGCAAACCTAAAAAGAAATTAAGACTAAGAACAAATAAATTGGAGGCTGATTATTATGGCAAAAGAGATTAAATACGGCGCAGAAGCCCGTGCAGCATTAGAGGCTGGTGTAAACCAGCTGGCAGATACCGTAAGAGTAACCTTAGGACCCAAAGGAAGAAACGTAGTACTGGATAAGTCCTTCGGCGCACCCCTGATCACCAACGATGGTGTTACCATTGCAAAAGAGATCGAGCTGGAAGATGCATTCGAGAACATGGGTGCACAGCTGGTAAAGGAAGTAGCTACCAAGACCAACGATGTAGCCGGTGATGGTACTACCACCGCAACCGTTCTGGCACAGGCTATGGTAAATGCAGGGATGAAGAACCTGGCAGCAGGTGCTAACCCCATCATCCTGAGAAAAGGTATGAAGAAAGCAACCGCATGTGCAGTAGAAGCCATCGGTAAGATGAGCCAGAAAGTAAACGGCAAGGAGCACATCGCAAGAGTAGCTGCAATCTCCGCAGGGGATGAGGCTGTAGGACAGCTGGTTGCAGATGCTATGGAGAAGGTAAGCAACAACGGTGTTATCACCATTGAAGAGTCCAAGACCATGCAGACCGAACTGGATCTGGTAGAAGGTATGCAGTTCGACAGAGGTTATATTTCCGCTTACATGGCAACCGATATGGATAAGATGGAAGCTGTTCTGGATAACCCTTATATCCTGATCACTGACAAGAAGATCTCCAACATTCAGGAGATCCTGCCTCTGTTAGAGCAGATCGTTCAGTCCGGCGCTAAGCTGCTGATCATCGCTGAGGATGTAGAGGGCGAGGCACTGACCACCCTGATCGTTAACAAGCTGCGTGGTACTTTCAACGTAGTAGCCGTTAAGGCTCCCGGCTATGGTGACAGAAGAAAAGCTATGCTGGAGGATATCGCAATCCTGACCGGTGGTACCGTGATCAGCTCCGAGCTTGGTTATGAACTGAAAGATACCACAATGGATATGCTGGGTCGTGCAAAATCCGTTAAGGTACAGAAAGAGAACACCGTGATCGTAGACGGTGAAGGCGATAAGGAAGCATTACAGTCCAGAATCGCACAGATCAAGAAGCAGATCGAAGAGACCACTTCTGATTTCGACAGAGAGAAATTACAGGAGAGACTGGCTAAGCTGTCCGGTGGTGTTGCAGTTATCCGTGTAGGTGCTGCTACCGAGACCGAGATGAAGGAAGCTAAGCTTCGTCTGGAAGATGCTCTGGCAGCTACCAGAGCAGCCGTAGAGGAAGGTATCATCTGTGGTGGCGGTTCCGCATACATTCATGCATCCAAGGAAGTTGCCAAACTGGCAGCAAGTCTGGAAGGTGATGAGAAGACCGGTGCAGGCATTGTCCTGAAAGCACTGGAAGCACCTCTGTATCACATCGCAGCAAACGCAGGACTGGAAGGCAGCGTTATCATCAACAAGGTACGTGAGTCTGAGGTCGGTGTCGGTTTCGATGCTCTGAAAGAGGAATATGTAGATATGGTAAGCGCAGGCATCCTGGATCCCGCTAAGGTTACCAGAAGCGCTCTGCAGAACGCTACCAGCGTAGCAAGCACACTACTTACTACCGAAAGCGTTGTAGCTAATATCAAAGAAGACACCCCCGCAATGCCCGCCGGCGGCGCAGGCATGGGCGGAATGATGTAAGCGTCAGGACCGCTTCGACGCAGCCGTGCTAAAAAGGGAGCACACTATGCAAGCTAGCTTGCAATAGTGCGCTTCTTTTTTAGTGCGGATATGGCGAAGTCCAGCGGATATCGCATGAATTGCGAAGCAATTTATGCGATAAGCCGCTGCTGCGTCAGATCCCCTTGACTCTCCCCCAAAAACCTCTTAAACTTATCTCAAACACATCAAAGAAAGAGGTATACCCTTATGAATCGTTTTGAATACATCGTAGAAAGCATTGACGGCGATTATGCCCATCTTCGCAGAACAGACATCGAATCCGATGAATTAAAGCTGGTGGCCCGCGCGCTGCTTCCGCCCGAGATCATGGAGGGCACGAAGCTGTTATACGAGTGGATGCAGTATTCCATTATGGAATAATTATGCCAAATTTTGAAATGTCCGGAGAAAACGCAATATTTGTCATAAAATAAAAGGGAAACTGGCACGACAGGAGAGTTGGTAAAGAATACACTTATAGTATGAGCGTGGTACACGCAGCTTTGCGCAAATAGAAAGACTAATACATGTAAAAAGGAGACTCCCTATGAGTGAACCTAGAACTTATCATAACCCTGTACAACGCGGTTTTTTCCCGGATCCTTCGGTGATCCGTGTCGGTAACGATTATTACATGGTGAATTCCAGTTTCCAGTATTTTCCGGCGATCCCCATTTCCCATTCCAGGGATATGGTACACTGGCATATTATCGGTCATGCCATCACGAATCCGGAATGGCTGGATCTCAGCGACATCCGGGATTCCCACGGAATCTGGGCACCGGATATTGAATATGTGGACGGAAAATACTATATCTATGTTACCTTACGCCTGAATGCGGACGGCAAGCGTGATAACAACGTAATGCGCAGACAACTGGTGATGGTGTCCGACAGGCCGGAGGGTCCTTATAGTAAGCCGGTATGTCTGGAAGTGGACGATATCGATCCGTCTCTGTTCGTGGATGATGACGGCAGCAGATATATGATCATTGCCAAGGCAGCACAGGCGGTTCCCCTGACGGCGGACGGACTGGCAGTGGCGGGTCCGGCGAAGACCGCATGGGAAGGCACGGGCGAGCGTTGCTCTGAAGGTCCCCATATCATGAAAAAGGACGGTTATTATTACGCTATCGTGGCTGAGGGTGGCACCGGTTACGGCCATGGCATCAATGTGGGAAGAAGTAAGAATTTCTACGGTCCTTATGAGTGTTCTCCCTATAATCCGGTCATGCGTCAGAAGGACCCTGCGGCACCCATTCAGAGAGCCGGACACGGCAAGCTGGTACAGGATCAGAACGGTCAGTGGTGGTGTTATTATCTCTGCGGAAGACCTAACGAGGGCAACTATACTACCGTAGGCAGAGAGTCTGCTCTGGATCCCGTACAGTGGACGGAGGACGGCTGGTTTACCGTCAACGAAGGAAAAGGCCCCAGCCTGACACAGATTGCACCGGATCTTCCCGAGTGTATCTACGAGAGAAACTTATTTGATGATTTTAACGATACCAGGCTGAATCTGGAATGGGAGTTCGTGCGCAACCCGGATAACGGATCCTGGTCACTGACGGAACGTCCCGGGTATTACAGGATCTGGACCAGAGACGGACAGTTGAATGAGATCCGTGCGAAAAATACGTTGTTACGCAGAGAACAGGAGTTGTCCTACGTGGCAGAGACGAAGCTGGAATTCTACCCGGATAAGGACGGAGAACAGGCGGGACTGACCTGCTACTACAGTACAGCCACCTATGCCAGATGCTCTCTGTGCTATGAGGGCGGACGGAAGATCCAACTGGTCATCAACCGCAACCACGGCGAGGAGCTGGTGGCGGAAGTGGACCATGTGAAGGAAGGCGCTCTGTATCTGAAAGTAGTGGTGGAGAAGCTGACCAGAACTTTCTATTACAGCTATGACGGAGAGAACTGGGAGCAGGTCGGAGTTCTGGAGAACTGCATTTACCTCTGTGACGAGGGTGTTCCCGATGATCCTAAACGCCATACCGGTACGCTGGTAGGCATCTATGCCAACAACGGAGGCTGTGGAAGCCGCAAAGCAGCGGATTTTGACTACTTTAAATATGAGGATTAGACAAAAAAGAAGTCCTGATTTTGGCTAAAAGTGCGAAAAACTCGCAACTGTAAGAAATCTGTTTGCCAAATAGTCGAAATAATGGTAGAATAATTATGATTCAAAATGTAAGAGCTTACATTATGGATCGACAGGAACAAATGCAACGCATAGTTTCATACATCTCTTTTCAAAGGATCCCGGGTGAGCAGCCCGGGATCTTTTGTGCATCTGAGGTTTGTGCATCCGAAGCAGTCTGGAATAGAAAATAATAGAAAATAATTTCAAAAAATTTATAAGATTTTGTCGAAAACTGTCACGTATATAATGTAGTGAGGTTTTAACATGACTAAAGACGAAGAAATCAGAATGATAAATGAAAAACTGGATTTTTTATGTAATGGAGGCAAGTGATGAGGAGTTCGATACCGAAGAGGTACGCAAACTTGTGAAGCGATTAGATGAATTGGATCCCATACCATTGCCGTGGAAATCGGATGAGGAAGCATTGAAAGACTTCTGGGATTATTGTGAAGAGAGACAGAGGGAAGAACGTATAATAGCAGAGATGAAAATTAAGGGCTGAGAAGTCAGTGCCTTTGGAAAAAGTATGTGGTAAAATATATATACGAGAAACGAAATGCTGCAAGAATTGCCAGACGTAGGTCAATTCATCCTAGCTATGGAT
>ERZ791899.82-NODE-82-length-127200-cov-27.365064_pt1 | contig 127200 bp, 105 predicted proteins | sample MGYA00510151_ERZ791899 | MGnify/ENA primary metagenome ERZ791899 (study PRJEB30046, sample SAMN00792118) | human gut metagenome | study: EMG produced TPA metagenomics assembly of the A metagenome-wide association study of gut microbiota in type 2...
CTTACAATCCTACTTCATTCTATTAAAATTGATTTACAGAAGTTATAATTAATTTGCTTTGAGAATGCAGATTGATCTTTGTCATTCTCTCATAGGCGTCCATCCCAGAGTTTCATCTTTGGGTTCTGCCGCTTGTAACATGGATTGACGAATTTTCACAACCTGGATATTGCATGCCACACAGTCTTGGCTCAATAAAAAATAGAACTGATTTGTTTTCAGGATTTTGGGAGCGGCCGGTTCTGAAAACAAACAGTTCTATTTTTTATATTTCTATACATTTTGTTGGCATGCAATTAACATAACCTGCAAAAATCCGTAACACCACCTACAGGCGGCAGTTCCTAAGTGAAACTCCGGTTTTAGAATGGAAGTCCCCCTAAACCACCCATGCCACCGGTGATTTTTGCCATAGAGCTCTGGCTTTCCTCATCGAGTTTACGGAATGCTTCATTGGTAGCTGCCATGATAAGATCCTCTAACATCTCGATATCATCCGGATCAACAACTTCCTCGGATAATTTGATCTTTGTCACTTCATGTTTTCCAGAAACTGTTACTTCAACTGCTCCGCCGCCTGCTGTTGCAGTTACTTCTTTTTCTTCTAACTCTTTCTGAGCTTCCTCCATCTGACGCTGCATTCTCTGTGCCTGTTTCATCAGATTATTCATATTTCCAGGCATACCACCTGGGAATCCACCTCTTTTTGCCATTGTAATTCCTCCATAATTGTTTTCAACTCATGATATATAAAGACTGTCGAGCAAGGCTCGTATAGATAGCGATCATGAAGCTATGCTACATGATAATATAATTTTCCAGATTCGTCCAGCTGGAAATTAGAAATCATCTTCTTCAATCTCAAAATTGATAAGTTGTCTGAGATCCGGATAAATCTCCTCACTCGCGTGTCCGGTGTCATTTTGTTTCACCTGAAGTTCCACTTCTTTTCCAATCCGCTCTGCAATCATCATTTTCAGACTGTCCTGACATTCTGAACGATTTTCCGAAATGTACTCATACGCATTCGGATCTTCAAATACCAGAAGCAGACAGTTATTTGGTCCAAGCGTTGGAACTGCCTTATTCAGATAGGTTTTGGTAATTCCGGTAAGCTGGGACAGGATTCCCTTCCAGTTTCCAATAATCTGTTTGACATCCTCCGGGATTGCTTTTGGGAGCTCCATTTTTGCAATTTCTTCCGATGCAGTTACCTCACTGCCCTGCCTGGGGCTTTGGGATTGTGCAACAACAACACCTTTTTCCAGCTTTTTTTCCAGACTGTCCACACGGTCTACGAGTGATGTATAATCTTTTTCCATTTCTGGTTTACATAACTTTATTACATTTATTTCAATCAGAATACGCTTCTGCGTTGCATATTTGATCTGATTGCTGAGTTCCGAAAAAATACGGATATATCTCATTAAGATTTCCGGATCGACCATTTCCGCTTCTTCTTTTAACAATGCAAGGTTATCCGCAGAAATGTCAAGTACATCTTCCATATTATCTGAGCTCTGGACAAGAAGAAGATTTCGCAGATACCATGTAAAATCTGTGACAAACTGCCCCATCTCGCGTCCTTCAATGACCATCCCGTCAATCACCTGAATTGCCCCGGTCACGTTTTTATCCAAAATCTGTCTGAGCAAGCGGCTGAACACTTCCGTATCTACTGCGCCAAGCGTCTCAAGCACTTTTTCATATGTCAGTTCCTGCCCCAGATAGAATGCAATGCACTGATCCAAAAGGCTCAATGCATCCCGCATGGAACCATCTGCTGCCTTGGCAATGTAACGGATTGCCCGCTCCTCCACATTTACCTGCTCTTTTTCCATAAGATCCGTCAGGCGTCCTGCAATCGTATCAATGGAAATTCTCCGGAAATCGTATCGCTGGCAACGAGATAAAATCGTTATCGGAATCTTGTGTGCTTCCGTTGTGGCAAGAATAAAAATAACGTATGACGGTGGCTCCTCCAACGTTTTTAACAGTGCGTTGAACGCTCCTATGGAAAGCATATGAACCTCATCGATAATGTATACTTTGTATTTTCCTTCGGTCGGACGGTATTCCACTTCCTCACGGATCTGACGGATATTGTCCACGCCATTGTTGGACGCCGCATCGATCTCGATCACATTCATGGAACTGCCCGCCGCAATCGCTTTACAGGTCGGACATTCCCCACAAGGGCTGCCATCCACCGGATGCTCACAGTTGACTGCTTTTGCAAAAATTTTTGCGATCGTCGTTTTACCGGTTCCTCTTGTTCCGCAAAATAAGTAGGCATGTCCGATACGATCTGCTTTTATCTGGTTTTTCAAAGTTGTTACGATATGATCCTGCCCTTTTACATCTTCAAATTCCTGTGGACGGAATTTCCGGTACAACGCCGTATATGACATGCTGTTTTTCCTCTCTTAGTTATGCCCGGCTCTGACGATGCAGTTTGCCGGGCATTCATTTTTTATGTTTTTAATCACCAAAACTGATTCCGATACGTTTTGCTTCCTGAATCATCTGGCAGTCCGGATCAACGGTTTTCAATTTGCCGGAAACCTCTGCCAATGGCACACGTTTTGTCTCTCCATTGATCATTGCAATCATGCAGCCGTAATCTTCCTCAATGATTGCCTGTGCTGCTGCAGAGCCAAGTCTGGTACAGAGCACTCTGTCATATGGACATGGGCTTCCGCCCCGCTGTGTATGTCCCGGAACCGTAACACGGACCTCAACGCCTGCTGCTTCATAAATCTGATCCGCAATCTCATAGGAAACGGACGGATATTTGCGGTCGGCCACTTTTGCCTTGTATGCTTTCTTTGTCAGGGATGAATCCTCCTTGGAAATCGCACCTTCCGCAACTGCAAGAATTGTAAATCCTTTTCCTGCTTTTGTTCTCTTGTTGATAGCTCCTATCACTTTATTGATATCATATGGAATCTCCGGAAGCAGGATAATGTCCGCACCACCGGCAATTCCTGCATATAACGTCAGCCAGCCGACTTTGTGTCCCATAACTTCCACGATAAATACACGGTTGTGAGAAGCTGCTGTCGTATGAATGCAGTCGATTGCCTCTGTCGCAATGTTGATCGCGCTCTGGAAACCAAAGGTAACATCGGTTCCATAAATATCATTATCGATTGTCTTTGGAAGATGAACCACATTTAAGCCCTCTTCCCGGAGAAGGTTTGCCGTTTTCTGCGTTCCATTGCCGCCAAGGATCACAAGACAGTCCAGATTTAATTTATGATAAGTCTGCTTCATTGCCTCTACTTTATCGAGACCATTCTCATCCGGCACACGCATCTGTTTGAATGGCTGACGGGAAGATCCTAAGATTGTTCCACCTTTCGTGAGGATTCCAGAAAAATCTGCTGAAGTCAAAAGACGGTAATCTCCATAGATCAGCCCTTTGTATCCATTGTGAAATCCGTATATCTCAAGTTCATCAACATTTTCACTCAAACCTTTTACCACACCACGCATAGCAGCATTCAGTGCCTGACAGTCACCGCCGCTTGTCAACATTCCGATTCTTTTCATACGTAAACAGTCCTTTCTCATTACTATATTAAATGATTCCATTGCTAATCTAGATTATAATATATTTTTTTAACAGGTACAACTATTTCAAAGCTTGCAGATTATAGAAAATATGGTATACTAAACAAGTATTTTTATACAAAAAGAAAAGCGTATCACGTTTTTCTATGGAGATATACCCAAGTGGCTGAAGGGTCCGCACTCGAAATGCGGTAGGTCGGTAAATGTTCCGGCGCGCGAGTTCAAATCCCGCTATCTCCGCTAAAAAAGGATATCGCATGGTAATTCCATGCGATATCCTTTTTATATTAAAATTTGCTTTCGAAAATACTTTATTTCACATCTGTCACTTCGTAACCTGCATCTACAACTGCCTGTTTTAATGTTTCTACAGAAGCGTCGCCTGTTACGACTGCATTTTTGTTTTCAAGGCTTACGGTAACTTCTGTTACGCCTGCGACCTCTTTTAATGCTTTCTCTACATGTGCCTGACAATGGGCACACATCATGCCTTCGATTGAAATTGTTGTGGTCATAGTTGATTCTCCTTTATCATTGTTTGTTGATTTTATATTATTATCCAGTGCATTGTGCTGGTTAATATCTGCAATTGTACTTGCAGTGACATCCTGATACGGTTCACTTTGTGTCTTTTTCGCATCGTGCAGTTTTACCCATCTTAACCGGAGTGCATTACTTACCACACATACGCTGCTCAGACTCATGGCCGCTGCACCGAACATCGGGTTCAATTTTATCTGGAAAAGCGGATACAAAACACCAGCTGCAAGCGGGATTCCGATACTGTTGTAAAAGAATGCCCAGAATAAATTTTCTTTGATGTTGCGGATTACAGCTTTACTTAATTTTACTGCACCTACAGCGTCAAGTAAATCGTTTTTCATCAGTACGATATCAGCGCTCTCGATCGCTACGTCTGTTCCTGCCCCGATCGCAATTCCCACATCTGCGGAGGCAAGTGCCGGCGCATCGTTGACGCCGTCACCGATCATCGCTACTTTATGTCCTGCCTGCTTTAAGGCTGAGATTTTCTCCTCTTTCTGTGTTGGCAGAACCCCGGCGATCACCTCATCGATACCAACCTGCTCCTTGATCGCCTGTGCGGTCACTTCGTTGTCACCGGTTAACATAATGACATGGATGCCATAATCACGGAATTTCTGTACCGCCTCTTTACTGGTCGGTTTTACCACATCTGCAACTGCCACAATTCCAAGGAACTGTTTTTCATCTGCAAAAAGAAGCGGTGTCCTGCCCTGTTTGGCAAGTGCCTGGATCTGGTTTTTCTGTTCTGTGGAAAGGCTGATTCCTTTCTCTTCCATCATCTTCTCATTTCCGGCATAGTAGTGTGTACCGGACACTGTACCTTCGATTCCTTTTCCAAATAAAGCGTTGAAATCTGTTACTTTTTCCAGGGAAATATTGTTTGTCACACAATAGTTTACAATCGCCTCTGCAAGCGGATGTTCGCTGCCTTTTTCAAGACTTCCTGCAATCTGAAGAAGCTGCGTTTTATCTGCATTCTTTCCGGCAGCACAGATAATATCTGTCACGACAGGTTTTCCCTGCGTGATAGTTCCCGTCTTATCTAACACAACGGTGTCGATCTGATGTGCCGTCTCTAATGCGTCACCGGATTTGATGAGAATTCCGTTCTCCGCACCTTTTCCGGTTCCAACCATAATTGCAACCGGTGTTGCAAGACCAAGTGCACACGGGCAGGAGATCACAAGCACTGCAATCGCAGTTGACATTGCAAACTCAAACGTTGCACCGGAGATCAGCCAGATAATTCCTGTGATCAATGCAATGGTAATAACGGTTGGCACAAAAACTCCAGCAATTTTATCCGCCATTTTTGCAATCGGGGCTTTGCTTGAGGAAGCTTCCTCAACCAGCCGTATGATCTGTGCGATTGTGGTGTCCTCGCCGACTTTGGTTGCTTTTGCGCGGATCAGACCGGATTTGTTCATGGATGCAGAGACAATCGTGTCTCCCTCCTGTTTTGGCACCGGAATACTCTCACCTGTGATCGCCGATTCGTCAAAAGAAGATTTTCCCTCCAGCACGATACCGTCCACTGCAACCGATTCACCCGGTTTTACAAGAAAAATTTCTCCTTTTTCCACATCTGTTGCATCAATGACCTGCTCCACACCATCTCTTACGACCGTCACCGTCTTTGGCGCGAGATTCAAAAGCTTTGTGATTGCCTCGCTTGTCTTTCCCTTGGACTTCGTCTCAAGATATTTTCCAATGGTGATCAGTGTCAGGATCGTTCCGGCTGACTCAAAGTATAAGTCATGGGCATACTGATGTACGACCATCATATCGCCGTGTCCCATCGCATACCCGATACGGTAAATGGCAAAAATACCATAGAGGATTGCCGCACCCGCACCGATCGCGATCAGGCTGTCCATGTTCGGGCTTCTGTGCCATAATGTTTTAAATCCGTTTTTAAAATATTTCTGATTTGCGATCAAAATTGGCAGCAACAGTAAAAACTGCGTAAACGCATAGGTGATTGCATTCCCATTTCCATGCAAAAAGTTCATGGTAAACGGCGGCATCGGAATGTTGAGCCACTGATATATCATATGTCCCATGGACACATACATCAACGGTATCCAGAAAATCAGTGAGACGATCAGTCTCTTTTTCATGTTTTTCACATTCTGCTCTACGGCTGAAAGTCCATTGTTTTCCTGACTGCCAGACTGTCCGGACGTTTTTGCCCCGGATTTTGCGTGCTCGTCTTTCACCGCCGCACCGTATCCGGCATCCTCCACTGCCTTGATAATTCCTGCTGTATCAAGTTTATTCTCATCAAATTCGACCTGCATACTGTTTGTCAGCAGATTCACGCTGACATTTTCCACCCCGGTGAGCTTGCTCACGCTTTTCTCCACATGGGAAGAGCAGGCAGAACAGGTCATGCCTGTAACATCAAATCTCTCTTTCATGTATATCGTCCTTTCCTGTTATGTTCTGTTTTTGAATATCCGGAGTTCTGCTGAAACTTCAGATATAACTTTGTCAGAGTTCTTTATTTCATCAGTTTCTTCAAAAGTTCGCACAGTTCATCGACTGCCTCTTCATTTCCTTCGCGGATATCCTCCGAAACACAGGTTTTGATATGTCTTGCCAGAAGTTCTTTGTTAAACCCATTCAAAGCCGCCTGGATTGCTGACACCTGTGTGAGAATATCCACACAATAACGGTCGTCCTCCACCATCGCCCTGATTCCACGCACCTGTCCTTCGATACGGCTCAAACGTGTCATGAGTGCTTTCTTCTCCTGCTCATCACGCTGTTTATGTTTTACATTTTCATCCTCATTGCCTTTACAACAACATGTCATAGCTCCACATCCTTTCTGTCCATCGCACCCTTATTTTGTTATCTGAGTATTATTTTCTACCACTTATGATTTTGTCATTCATTATATTCAATATACCCCTATGGGGTATTTTGAATATAGTACAGGATAAAAGAAAAGTCAAGCATCATTATTTACTATTTTTCTCAATAACTAAATTTCTATTACCGTTCTCCTGTATTTCGTTCCCATAACAATTCCTAACTTAACAATGCAAATAATATAAGTTCATGCTATAATATGCGTATGCAATGAGCAGTGCCAATCGAGATTATGCAGACCGAACATGCTTGCATGTTGAGGTCTGCATATATCGAGAGTGATAGGGCGAATGCCCGACAGCCAGGAAAATCTCTGATTTTTCTGGCGTGCACTGCGGACTGTGCTTCATGCTATAAGAAAGACTATAACGGATAATTGCGAAACTCATCAAAGCATAAATAAAATTGTGAAAAATCAACAAAAGACATGAAAGACATTGGGGAACCGCCGGTTCTTAGAAGGTAGGTACAACTGCAAGTTGTGCCTAGCTTCTTAGCACCGTTGCGAGTGACACATAGCGAGAGCGTGTCTTGAATGTTTTTGTTGGTTTTGAACAATTTAAAGCAACTTTGCCAGAGTTTTGCAAACACTCCAACCCCCAGAGAAAGGACTTCCCTATGCTTTTGAAAAAAGAAAAACCCGCCCAGATCGATTACCTCGAAAACTGGCCGGAACATTATTATGAGATAGAAAATGCCAAAGAAAGAAAAGAGATTCTCGCTCAGGCGATCAGCCGGGGGCTGGATCTTCCAAATGATAATTACCGTATGAAATTGTTGGAAAAACGTTATGGAAAAGACGGCAAGAACGATGCCTTCATGAAAGCATGGATGATGATCAAAGCATCCGGTGCCGCCGGAATTTCTTTTTTCAACAAACGGCATCTGCAAAAAGAATTAAAACAGTACATGAAGGATCTCTGTCTGCTCGAATACGCACCTGAGAATGAAACAGAACAGGCAGTTCTGCTGACAGAGTGGGAAAATTTTGCGAAAGTTCTGCTTGCCTCCTGCACGGGAAGCAAAACTTATTGCTCCACTCTTTTTGGCATTGTGCCGATCAAAGATGCATCCGTTGCAAGAAAAATCGCGGAAGAGATCGACTTCGTCACAAGAACTTACCCACAAAAGCTCGAACTTGCTGACGAATTCGCTCCGTTCCGCGAAGTGATGGTCAACACCTACTGTAATATGATAGAAAATGGTTCTTCCTACTGGTACGAAGTTGTAAACTCCTGATCAGAGTAATCCCTGATGAGAATCAATAAAATCAGATTAATCCCTGGATTAGGATAAATAAAATCAATACCGGAAGCACAAACTGGAAATATGGTTTTAATCCTTTTGCGATCTTAAGACCTTTTCCAGTATTTGCTTCTTCCAGATAGTTATCAAATCCCCATCCCCATTTTGTGACGCAGAATAACAGATAAATAAGGGAACCACCCGGTAGCAACAGATTGCTCACAATGAAATCCTCACTGTCTAACACATCCCTGCCACCGATCAGGTGCAGATCACTCCACACATTATATCCGAGTACACATGGCATGCTGGCGATCAGTATGATCACACAGTTGACCAGTGCCGCTTTTTTTCGATTCCAACCAAACATATCCATACAAAATGACATGATGTTTTCAAATACCGCAATAATCGTGGAAAAGCTTGCAAATGTCATAAACAAAAAGAACATTGTTCCCCAGATACGACCGCCTTCCATATTTACAAATACGTTTGGAAGCGTGATGAAAATGAGTTTTGGTCCTGCCCCGACTTCCACGCCGTAGCTGAAACATGCCGGGAAAATGATCAGTCCTGCCATGATTGCCACAAATGTATCCAGTGCACAGATTCTGACACCTTCTCCTGCAAGGCTGTTATCACGACCCATATAGCTTCCAAAGATCTCCATGGCTGCAACTCCGAGACTTAAGGTAAAGAACGCCTGATTCATTGCCGCTGAAACGGCATTTCCAATGCCCACTTCCCTCACCGTTTCCATATTTGGGATCAGATAAAAACGTACACCCTCACCCGCACCTGATAAAGTAAAGCTGTGTACCGCAAGGATCACGATCAGGCCAAGCAAGGCACTCATCATGACTTTGCTTATTTTTTCCAGACCATTTTGCAAACCTCTGCTGCACACAAAAAAGCCCAGAATGACCGTGAGTATCATCCAGAAGCTCATCTGCAACGGGTCCGCAAGCAGGTTGGAAAATACTGCCCCGGCAGCCTCCGCATCCATGCCAGCCTGAAATTCACCCGTCAGGAATTTATAAAAATAAGTTATCATCCACCCGGAAACTGTCGTGTAATACATCATCAGCATGTAGCAGCCAAATATCGCTGCCCAGCCGTGAAGATGCCACTTGCTTCCCGGTTTTTCTAACGCCTTGTAACCTAACACGGCACTCTTACGGCTTGCACGTCCCACGGCAAGTTCCATCGTCAGAACCGGAAGTCCCATGGCAATCAGGAACACGAGATAAAGTAGCACAAATAGCCCTCCGCCGTTTTCGCCCACGACATAAGGAAATCTCCACACATTTCCGATTCCGATGGCGCATCCGGCACTTACCAGAATAAACCCCAGACGTGATTTAAAAGATTCTCTTTTCATAATCTGATTCCTGACTAGATGTTTAACAGATCACTATATACTTTTAATGCTCCGTCTGTGTCATGTGCAAGAACACGTTTTGCAAGAACTTTTCCAAGCTGAACGCCTTCCTGATCGAAGCTGTTGATATTCCATAAGAATCCCTGGAACATAACTTTGTTCTCAAAATGAGCAAGTAAAGCGCCAAGAGTCTTAGGATTTAATTCCTCACCGATGATGATGGAAGATGGACGTCCACCTTCAAAATTCTTGTTGCGGTCGTCGTCTGCCTTACCACATGCAAATGCTACGATCTGGGCTGCAACGTTTGCGCAGAGTTTCTGCTGGCTTGTGCTGTCCTGTATCACAACATCCGTTCCGATCTGGCTGTTCTTAAATCCGATGAACTGAAGCGGAACAATATCTGTTCCCTGATGTAATAACTGATAGAAGGAATGCTGTCCATTTGTACCAGGCTCACCGAAGATCACCGGTCCTGTCACGTAATTTACAGACTCACCAAAACGGTTTACAGATTTACCGTTAGACTCCATGTCTAACTGCTGTAAATGTGCAGGGAAACGGCTCAAAGCCTGAGAGTATGGTAAAACGGCTGTAGCCGGGTAGCCGAGTACATTACGCTCATAAACTCCGATCAATGCGTCGAGCATTTCCGGATTCTCTAACATATTTTTATTTAAAGAAAGTTTATCTTCTTCTGCTGCACCGTCTAAGAACTGTGCAAACACCTCCGGTCCGAATGCCAGGGATAAGACAGCTCCGCCAACTGCTGATGTAGAAGAGAAACGTCCTCCGATATAATCATCCATGAAAAATGCTGCCAGATAATCATCACTCTTTGCCAGAGGAGATGTCTCACTTGTAACAGCGATCATATGCTTAGAAGCATCCAGTCCTGCATTTTTCAATGCATCTTTTACAAAAGACTCATTCGTCAATGTCTCTAATGTTGTACCTGATTTTGATACAAGTACGAAAATGGAATGTGCAACATCAATAGAAGCTAATACTGCTGCTGCATCATCCGGGTCTACATTGCTGATGAATTTTGCTTCCATCTTGAATGTGTTGTTTTTCTTTGCCCAGTTCTCCAGTGCAAGATACATTGCACGTGGTCCAAGGTCACTTCCGCCAATACCGATCTGAACTACAGTTGTAAACTTTTCACCTGCTGCATTTGTGATCTCTCCGGCATGTACCTTGTTTGCAAAATCAGCAATTCTATTCTGCTGTTCTACATAAAAAGAACGCTTGTCAACGCCATCTGCCTCGACTGCATCCCCTAACTGTCCGCGTGTCATATGATGAAGTACAAGACGTTTCTCGCCTGTATTCACAACTTCACCATTATAAAGAGCTGCAAATTTTTCAGAAAGCTGTGCTTCCTCAGCTAATTTTGCAAGTGCTGCAAGTGTGTTATCATCCACTTTTTTTGCAGCATAATTATATGCAAGTCCCTCTGCCATCGGTGTGCTGTATTTCTTCACACGCTCTGCGCCGTTTTCTCCGGACATTACTTTTGTCAGGTCAACCTCTGCAACCTTTGACAATTCTTCAAAAGAAGTAAGGGTATCTAAATTCTTCCACTCCATGGTGTTATCCTCCTTGTTTTGCGAAGCAAAATGCGACTGCCCTTGCAGGAGCAGAGGATTTTACTCCTTGTTTTGCCTTTTATTTATACAACCGTGAAAAATTATACTATTAAATGTAATCGAATTCAAGTAGTGCAATACACCAAAAAAAGAGTCTCTTTCGAAATTTTGCTTAAAAATTTCACAAAAGAGACTCTCTTTTTATTTTCTATTTCTGATTTGCCGGTTCCATATTGACGGAACGTCCTTTGATCTTCACATTCTTCATGGCTTCTAATACTTCTTTGCCATACTCTCTCGGCACTTCCACAAAAGTGTATTTATCGTACATATCGATCGCACCGACAAGTTTTCCAGGCATTCCTGACTCTCCAGCGATGGCACCTAAGATATCGCCCGGTTTCACGCGGTCTTTTTTACCGATGTTAATAAAGAGACGAACCATACCTTCTTCGGCTCCGGTGTTATCCCAGTCGATCTCGCCATTCTCTCTGTCATTTTCCAGATTCACCTGACCGAGTGCCTGTTTTAAGAAAGCTGCTGCAATATCCATTGCGGTATAATCGGAATCATTGACCTGCTTTTCGATGATCTCGATCATCTCTTTTAAATCCTCATTCTCAATGATCTCACCGATTCCCTGCATTACTTTCTCTGCCTTGATCTGTGCCACATCATCCGAAGATGGGATTGGCATTGCAAGGATCTTGGTCTTGCAGTAACGCATGATATCTTTTAACTTGTAAACCTCTTTTCCTTTTACAAAAGTGAAAGCACGTCCGGTACGTCCTGCACGTCCGGTACGTCCGATACGGTGTACATAATACTCGTCATCCTGTGGAATGTCATAATTGAATACTGCTTCCACATCATCGACGTCAATTCCTCTCGCAGCAACATCTGTTGCGATCAGAATCTCCACACGTCCGGAGCGGAATGCTTTCATGACACGGTCACGCTGTGCCTGCTTCATATCGCCGTGAAGCCCCTCTGCCATATAACCGCGGCTCTTTAACTCCTCGGAAAGCTCGTCTACCATTTTCTTAGTATTACAGAATACGAGGGAAAGCTTTGGATTATAGTAATCTAACAGTCTTGTCAGAACTTCGGTCTTGTCCTTGCGTTTGACATCATAATAATACTGCTCAATGCTTGGCACGGTCAGTTCTTTTTTTACCACCTTAATGGTCACTGCGTCATGCTGATATTTCTTTGTGATATCTAAAATCGGCTTTGGCATGGTCGCAGAAAACAGAACCGTCTGTCTTCCCTCTTCCGGGATATATTCCAAAATCGTCTCGATATCCTCACGGAATCCCATGTTCAGCATCTCGTCCGCCTCGTCTAAAACAATCGTATTGACTGCCTCGCAGCGGATTGTTTTTCTGCGGAGATGATCCATGACACGTCCCGGTGTACCGATAATGATCTGTGCACCGCCTTTTAATGCCTTGATCTGACGGTTGATATCCTGTCCGCCGTATACCGGAAGGATTTTCACGCCATGCATATATTTGCTTAATTTACGGATTTCTTCCGACACCTGGATTGCAAGCTCTCTGGTTGGTGAGAGGATGATCACCTGTGTCTTTTTATTATTTGGGTCTACTTTGTGAAGCACCGGGATACCAAAAGATGCTGTCTTTCCGGTTCCTGTCTGTGCCTGTCCGATCACATCGACTCCTGACATCACAACCGGGATCGCCTGACTCTGGATCGGAGTCGCCTCTTCAAATCCCATCTCTTTGATAGCACGGAGTACCTGTGGATATAAATCTAATTCATCAAATCTTACTGTTTCCATATATTTTCCTTTCGTGCGAATGCGCAGTCGTATACGTTAGCATATTGTCGCCATTTTGTCAACTATTTTGTCAGAATACCCGTATCACATCCGGCACGATCTATGTACCCCGGCTTCCATGAAAAAGAAAGCTGGGTTAATATGAAAAGCAATCGAATACTCCCTGTTTTTCATCCATATCCAAGCAAAATCCAGTCGTCGTACACTCCACATGTATTTCTGTTTTTCCCCTGTAAAAATGTGATATGCGCCGTCACCTCTAAAAAAAGCTGCCGTAGCAATAGTTCGATTGCGGATTGCTCATTATAACTTATGCCAATTTTCCTCTAAGGTTCCACTTTTTCCTGTTTTGAGGATAAATCCAGCTCCTGTCCGCGGATATCCGCAATACAGATATCATTTCTGCTTCTCTTCTTTACCTGATATAACAGCATATCTGCAGTATGTAGAAAATCCCAGCTCCTGTTTCCGTTCTCCGGAACTCCATACGAAATTCCCTGGGAGATCGTCACGATCGGCAAAGCCTTGGAATATAAATGCTCCAGTTTCAGATCCATAATATTCTGCCGGAGTGCAGCTGCCTTCGCGTACACTTCCTCCGCACTTGCACCTGCATAAATGATAATAAATTCATCTCCGCCATATCTCGCACAGAACGTCTGTCTGTCTTCCATTTTTTTCAGCTCATCTGCAATTGCTATAATGCACTCATCGCCCTGCTGATGTCCATAATTGTCATTATACTGCTTAAAAAAGTCAATATCTAAAATCTCCATTGCAAGCGGAAGCCTGTGCTCATAACAGTAATCTAATACTTTGTCCGAATAATCATTCAGGCGGTAACGGTTTGCCAGTCCGGTCATCTGATCTGTCTCCGACTGTTTCAGCAGCTTCACATTGACTGCTTCCATCTCCCTGCGGCTCTCATTTGCACGTTCGAGAGAACTTCTGACATAAAGCATGTTGACGATCATATCTTTGTTCTCGCGCTCCATGATCTCGGAAAGCTCATAATACAGACCAGCTGCCTGCAGATAACCTGCATTGTCCTGATTCTTGCGGTAGCCTTTGATCTTAATGGAAATGACTCTGCGCTGCAGATTGATCACACCTGAATCTTTCACGATCCGATCCAGCTTCTCAACGATCATCCACAACACATCATCCCGGCCGATCTCCAGCATCAGCCCGCAAAAATCACAAAGGTCGTCAAACACCTCCATGATCTGCACATTTTTATTGATTATTTCTACAATCTCCTGAATCTGTGCATCTCGTCTCACATAATTGTGGGTCAGATGATAATATCTTGCCTTCAGGCAGTCCACATATAAAATGTCAATATCCTCATAATAAGACGCACATTCCGCATCCAGTTTTTCTATATAAGCATGTGTCTTATCTAACATCCCCTGCAGCATATAGCAGCGTGCCAGATTCACGTAACTGGCCATCAGTCCGACATAATTTTCCTTCACATCCGGATTACTTCTGCAGTATGAATAAGCCTTTTCGAAATAACTTTGCGCCTCGTGATACACACCATTTTCCATGTACAGATTACCAAGATTCTGCATGATGCTGATCTCCATCTTAGTAATCCCATATTTGCGGCAGTAATTCAATCCTGTCAGATAGTAATCCATCGCTGCAGACACATTTCCCTTGTTGACAGAAGAGATTGCCATCAGGTTGTAAGACCTTGCGATCAGCTCCCACTGTCCGGTCTGTCCTAGCAGATGGATTGCCTGCGCAATGTTGCGGAACATGTGCTCTACATCATTCAGCAGATAGTAAGTTTCCCCACTGTAAAAATATGCAAAACCAAGAAGTGCCGCATCTTTATGTTCCTTTGCATACCGTTCTATATCAAGACAGCATTTGAGTGTATGCTCTGCGTCCTTTCCTCTGCTGTTCAAAACTTCCTGTTTCCATGCGTTTAACACGTCATTTGATCCATGAACTCCCATGCAGTCTCTTCCTTTCTGCCTGTTTTCGGTATTTCAATAAAATTTATTATAATCCAGAAATTCCGTGTGTTCAAGAAAAAGGAAATTTTTGCTATTCAAAAAATTCGATCGGATCGACCGGTACCCCATCTTTTCGAAGTTCAAAATACAGGTTACTGCCCTCAACAGAATAATATTTTGTCGGTTCCGTCACATAACCGATCACATGACCTGCCTCCACATAGTCTCCCACTGCAAACTCCGGTTCCTTAAGCTGTCCGTAGACTGCGAGATACCCATCTCCCAAATCCTCTGTCACGGTACATCCTGTCACTTCATTTGTCTCAATACTCTGGATTTTTCCTTTTGCTACCGCATAAACTTTGCTGTTGACATCCCCGGCAATGATGACCGCCGGATTGTATTTGTACTGGTCTAACGTCGCAAAATACACCGTCGAGTCCATGCTGTAATCTAAGATCACATTTCCTTCCATCGGCCATAAGATGCCATCTTCCGCAGCAAAATGGAGTGCCTGGGAAGTGTTTCCTGTCGGTGCCACCTCTTCCTGTCCACTGTCTGCTTCCTCACTCTCCTTTTCTACCTCTGCTGTCTCTGTGCTCTGTGTCTGCGGTTTTAAAATAGAAGCAACCTGATCTGCCTCTGTCTCTTCCTCCATTGCCACATTCTGGTTCTCCGTGTCTATCTCTGCTGCAATTTCCTGTTCTAACTGCTTTCTCTCCTGTTCCTGTCCTCTGCTATATAAAACAGTCATGCCGACTGCTGCAAGGATTACCAGCGTGCCTGCGATGATATACTGTTTTTTCTGCCAGAAGGCTGCCCATCCGTGATTCTTTCTCATATTTTTCACCGTCCATTGTTTATTTAGCAGAATACATTTACTGCTATTAACAATAGTGTTGCCACATTCAGACGGTTTATTCACAGTAATTGGAATCGTTTTTCATTCCACATTTTCCAGCTCTGTACCGGGAAAAAAATACTGTAAAATTTTTCTGTAATCCTCCCCTTTTTCAGCCATTTTCTGTGCTGTATACTGGCTCAGGCCAAATCCGTGTCCATGTCCCTTCGTTACGATCCGGATCTTGCCAGGTTCCAGTTCTGTCACGTTGAAATTTGCGGATTTTAACCCAAGTTCCCCACGCAGTTCCTCTCCTGTGTAGGATTTCCCATTCATCTGCGCCTTTGTGACATACCCGGCACTATCCTTCTCTTCGATCGCGATCTCCTGATCCAGATACAGCACCGAAAGATAATCCGGCGCCTGTGCATCCTCATAACATGCCACACCTGAAAGATAGGGCATATCCGAATCCGGATATAATTCTTCCATATTTCTTGTATTGCCTGCGCTCACTGCATGGTATGCCGCATATATGTAATGGTTCCGGTACTGCAGCGTCTCTCCGTCTGTCTCCTGTATCGCCTCCTTTATCTTCCCTTCCGCCTCGGAAAAATAGTCGCCCCACAGCTCCTGTAATTCGCCCATTGTCATACTCCCCGGAAGTTCTGTCCCCATCTCCTCTGCTGCCTTAAGGTTTGTACGGGCGATCACACACTGGGCTTTGATACATTCCTCCGGTGCATTTGCGCTTATCTCCTTTGCGACAATGCAAAAAAGCATGTCCGCATCCTCCTCTGTTTCCGCTGTCCGGTTTACATTTCCCAGCAATTCTTCCAGCTGCATTTTCTGGCAAAAAATGGTGAGAAAAAGTGGTATGAGCAGCAAGAGCAGAAGTATGGTCAGCATCGTGTTTATTCTTTTTGCCAAGTTTTTTCTGTGCATAAAAAATCTCCATCCCATATACAAGTATATGAGACGGAGTCAGCTTTTATGAATCAAATTTTATCCGGAGTTCCTGTGGAAAGTTTATGACTGACCTCAGGGATCCTGTTGTCTGATCGTAACGTAAAAATACACCAATACGAATATGGCAGGTGCTTTCGAATGAAAATTCGTGAGGATTGTGTAAATTTGTCCGATGTCATGTTTGGACTGACGGTTTATGTACATTCATAGCTGAACACTCCGCGTCAAATGTGCGCCCGGGACAAACTCAACTCAAGAATCTGGCAGGAGTAAATACAGCTATCAGCATTGTTTATAACCAGTCAAAAATTAAGCTGTTCAGATAATTTTTGACTGGACAACTGCTGATATTGCTGTATTAACTCCTGCACGATTCTTTCGCAATGAGTTTGTCCCGGGCGCACATTTGGCGTGAAGTGTCCAGCTCTGAATGAACATAAATAATCAGAAAGTCCAAACATGACATCAGACAAATCAACAAACCGAACATTTTCATTCGAAAGTACCTGTCATATTCGTATCGGTGTATCATAACCTTTTGCAGACAACAGAATCTTTGAGGTCAGTCATAAACTTTCCACAGGAACTCCAGACTTCTATTATATTTTGCTGCCGATGATGTTGCTGAGCTGTGCGAACTGCTGAAGCGTCAGTGCTTCGCCACGGATGGTGACCGGAACGCCAAGTTCCTCAATGCTTTCCTGGATCACTTCTTTGGAAAGATGAATGTCCGGCGCATTATTCAAGCCATTGGCAAGTGTCTTTCTGCGCTGATTGAAGGATGCACGGATAATCTTAAACATTAATTTTTCGTCATTCACCTGCACCGGCACTTCTTTATGTCTTGTGAGACGGATCACTGCACTTCCTACATTTGGGCGCGGCATAAAGCAGTTTGGTGGAACGATCGCAACAATCTCCGGTTTTGCATAATACTGCACTGCAAGAGAGAGCGCGCCGTAGTCTTTGGTTCCAGGTCCCACCTGCATACGGTCTGCCACTTCTTTCTGCACCATGATCGTAATGCTGTCGATCGGCACATGGCTTTCAAATAATCCCATAATGATCGGTGTCGTGATATAATATGGAAGATTTGCCACAACTTTGATCGGCTTTCCTCCATTTTTTTCCTCTGCCAGCTTATTAATATCTACTTTTAAAATATCATCATTGATGACTTCCACATTGTCGTATGCACTGAGTGTGTCTGCCAGGATTGGGATCAGATTTTTATCAATCTCCACCGCCGCCACTTCTCTTGCATTCTCGCAGAGATACTGCGTCATTGTGCCGATTCCAGGTCCGATCTCCAAAACAAAATCATCCTTTGTGATTCCGGACTCCTCAATGATCTTCTCAAGCACATGCGTATCGATCAGAAAGTTCTGTCCGAACTTCTTCTGAAAATTAAAATTATATTTCTGTAAAACCTCTATGGTATTCTGTGGAATTCCTAACGTTGCCATATACTGCCTTTCTCTTCAAATAAACGATCTAAAAACTCTGCATACAGGCGGTTAAATGTTTCATGAAACGTAACTGCCACATTTACATCCTGATTTCCAGACATCTGTGCCTCCTCAAAAATAGCAAAGGCTGTCTCATATAAATCCGGGTTTTTGTCATAAAATACTTCCGTCAGACCATCCTGAAATGCAAACTGCGCCTCCTGTGAAAGATTGTCCTTAAAATCCTCTTTGGAAATGCATCCACCCTCCTCGTAATCGGACAAAAAGATGTGTCCGCCTGCGGAGGTCACGAAATCCTCAAATGCCTCTTTTACATCCTCATAGGTTACCGGAACATAATTTTCCTCCCAGTAACGGTCAAATGTTTCTCTATCCGGAAATGCTGCTAAAATATCTTCCATACCTGCGCTCCTTTGTGTTTTCTGCTCCATTTATACTATCATACTTTGCAATCGTTCCGCAATAATGTATACAGGGTAGGCTCTAAGTGAAATTCCCTGCACATGTTTTCCACTTCCGCCAAATATTTTTTCTTCGCAGAGGACGGTAAGACCGGACGGCGGACCGCACGGATCAAAATATTTTTCGGTGTGTGTTCAAAGTCAATAAATTCCAGCAGCTGGGTTTTGTATCCGCAGCACTCCAAAAGATTCGCCCGGATCGCATCTGTTGTCAGCGCTGAAAAACGCTCTTTGATAATGCCGTATCTTGTAAGCAGGGAATAATCCTCACTCTGGATCTGCTTATTCACCTCATGCTGACAGCATGGTACGGAAAAAATCATTTTTGCATTCCATGTAATTGCATTGTAGAGTGCAAAATCAGTCGCAGTATCACAGGCATGGAGCGTCACGACCATATCCACGTCAAACGGCGTCTGAAATCCATTGATGTCACCAAGCTCAAAGCGCAGATCGTCATAGCCATATTTTTCCGCCGCCCGGTTGCATTTTTCGATGACATCTTTTTTCAGGTCGAGTCCAAGCATCTGCACTTTCATGTGCCGGATCTCTGTAAAATAATAATACATGATAAAAGTCAGGTAAGACTTTCCGCATCCGAAATCAATGATGTGTATTTCCTCACCTTTATATTCCCGGATCGCATCATCGATCATCTCGATAAAACGATTGATCTGGCGGAACTTATCATACATGGACTTTACTACTTTTCCCTCTCCGGTAAAAATACCCATATCCACCAGCGGAGGGATCACCTGTCCCTCATCCAAAATGTAATTTTTCTTCCGGTTATGCTCTGTGACTGTGTCTGGTGCTTCTTTTGAAGCTTTCGCCCTGAGTGTCACCGCACCTTTCTTTGAGATCAGAAGACTGTATTCTTTTTTCTCATCCCATGCATTTACCTGCAGGAATGTATCATGTATGGCTTCCATCAAAAAGCCCTGCAGATCTTCTGCGCCAAAATTATCGTGAAACACCTGTTTCTCTGTATACTTTGCCGCCTGATAACCATCGCCTTTCTTCTCCACCACAATCTTTTTGTACTGGCAGTCTTTCGCCATCGGCTTACTGATAATTATTTTCATGAGCGGATTTGCTGACAGCTTTTCGATTGCCGCAATCCAGTCCTCATTCGCCTCAAATGTCTTTTCTTCTCCCTCTTCATTTGCGAGAATCACAAGACATTTTTCTTTTTCTCCCGGCTGCCGCTCTTCGCAGCCGTATTCTCCATCAAAAATCTGTTTTAGTTTCCACATGATCTATGCTCCTTACTGGGATTCGGAAATACATTCCTGTTCCAGCTTTATTCCTTTTTGTAACATATAAGTGATGAGTTTTCTCTCTTCGTCCGGCAGTTCCATTTTTTCTAACTGCATCAACCGCTTTTTGTCATTTTCTGTCAATGGCTTCGCATAATCCTCATACTTTTTCAATGTTTCAATGTCCATTTGAAACATTTGAAATGGGATCCCTGTTTTTCTTTTCAAGTGTTCTAAAATATAAAATCCACCTGCATCCAGATCTCCAAAATGATAATACTGTGCATCCGGCAATTTCTGATAAATCTGCATCAGCAGATTTCGTCTGCTGCGATTATGATAACCGCCAAGATAGATCACCAGACTGTGTTCCTGTTTAAAACGGTAAAAAGAAGTCAGATTTTCAATTGTGAATACTTTATCAATCGTCTGATCCGGACAGATATCCGGTACATCCTCCTCACTCCCCACCGCAACAGCGATTCCTTCCGGGAAAGCACTGATATCTGCAGCCTGCTTCCCAGCGCTGTAAATCTGTACGTTTCCCTTCATATACACATAGCCCGGCGTTTTATAAATCTGATACTCCGCAAGAATTTCTTCATTTTCAAATCCTGTCAGTTCTTCATTTTCCTCCCGGAATATTTTACAGATTTTTGGGATCAGTGTCTCGAATACTTTGCTGTCATGAAAATGTTCTATGGAAAATTCCCTGATATAACATTCTTTCCTGTTCTGCTCTACTTTATCTAAAGTGTCAATCAGTTGTTCTGTTTTCCTGTGATCCATAATGTCGAGATATTCTTTTACTGACTGTTCGCTTTCCAGCCGCGTTATCATGCGGGACAAAAAGCTTCTTGTTATCTCACCCTGCGTTTTCTGATAAAACTGCTCCAAAATCTGTTTTGTACGTGCCTCGGCTTCCCTCTTCGGCTTCCTGCCAAGCCTCTCATATGCCTCTTCCACATGATCCTCACAGAGTACAAGCTTCTCGATAATATATCCGGGCTTCTGGTTTTTCCATGCGATTGCGACCAGTCCCTCACGCTCCATCTGTTCTGCGGCTGCGTGAATGGTTTCTATCTCAAGCGAGCTCTCATCGAAATACTTTGGCATCGTCTTCTTATTGAACGGAAATGCAATATGGATCGCTCTCTGGTTTTCTCCTCTGGAGAGCTTACTGTTTTCGTATTTGTCCAATAGATCATTCAATATCTTATTTTCGACCGGATGCATAACGATACTCCTCCACGAAGCTTACTTTATCGTCTGTCAGTACTAATAATGTCTCCTGCATTTTCGGACCGATATACTGGATTTTATCCGGCGGCGCTGCGATCACGATCTGAAGCGGCAGTCTGTTCATAAACTCAAGAACTGCCCCGATCCTCTCATCATCCATATTGTTAAATGCCTCATCAAACATCACCAGCCCGATTGCCTCTCCGCCGATATTATTATTGTACAACTGGACAAAGGATGCGGCTACCGTCACATAGAACGGGGTCTGTGTCTCGCCTCCGCTCTTTTCCTCACAAACCTTAGAGTAAAGAGAATAGCTGCCATCCTCATGTGTGATCTTAATATCATAATCCATATAGGTGCGGTAATCCGTAAATTCATCTAATGCCTTGATCCCATTGTCCTGATCCAGTGCGAGCTTTGAAAATAGTTCATCAATGACTTCCTTATGATTCTCATGAAACAGACCGCTGAAAATGGACTCTCCCTGCACTACATTGAAATCGTCCATGATCATATCGTAATATTTTCCATAGCTTTTGCTCGGCAAATATAAAAATTCATATCTTTCATTGCTGAAGGTGATATCTTTCAATGCCTTATTGAGTTCTTTAAACTCTCCCTGTGCCTGCTTCATATTTTCCTGAAGCTTGGATAAAAACTGTTCCCGGAATTCTTCCTCTGCCGATAATTTTGCTTTTCTTACTTTTTCTTCATAATTCAGAAGCTCGGAGTTCACCAGTCTCTCCTGGACTGCCGCATACTCCGGATATGCTTCTAACGTAGCTGCTGCACCAAAATCAAATGCCGTTTTGTAATCGTACATTGCACTTGTCATTTTCTTATCCGCATTCTCTTTTGTTGTATTATTCGCCTTACGTCTCCGGTCAAAATTCTGCCGGAACTGCTCTAATGTCTTATCACCGGTCTGTTTTTCGTATTCTTTCTTCCAGAGCACGATCTCGTTTTCTGCTTTCTGGGCAATGTCTGTGATCAGTTCATTCTTGTGTATGCACTCATCCTCGCACTCCACAAGCCTGTCTTTTGCATTGCTTATTTTCAGTTCGCAGGCTCCGCTTTCCCTGTCACTTTTGGAAATGTGGCTTTTCAGTTCCTCACACTCTTTCCGCATTTCATCCGCACGGATCTGCTTTTCGATCATGGTCGTATTCTGCTGCAGATTACGGATCTCCGTCTCACATTTTTCAATCTCAAGTCCTGTCCTTTTCAGTTCTGATACAATTGTAATCCTATACTTCACATCTGTATCATCATCCCACTCGAGCCATTGCAGCGTCACTTCCATATGTGTCATACGGTCTTTGCATTCTATTTTCTGCCGGTTTAAATCCTCCTTTTTCTGCAGTGCCTGCTCATACTGGACTTTGAATGCATTCTTGCCGATAAATGGAGTTGTATAGATTTCCGGTCTGATCGCAGATGCGACATGATTCTGATAGCGCATGCAATTTGGTGTGATAGAAACCGGATACTGTTTTAATTCATCCACTCTCTTACACATATGTACCTTACCAAGAACCATATTCACATACCGCTTCGCATAAATACTCTTCGACTCCACAACTGTTGCCAGACTTCCTGCTGGTGCAATGTCATATTCCTCGAGTTTGCCGGAATTGATCAGTCCCACACCGTATGCTTTCTTTTCTCTTCTCAGTTTTTCGTAAATACCAAGGGCAATGTCAAAATGTTCCGGCTCTACCAACACATAAAATCGCTGTGTATTCAGATAGCCCTCCACTGCATTTCTCCATGTCTCATCCGTGATTTCTAACATTTCACACAAAATCCTCGGCTTTGCCGTCCTTCCGATCTTGAGCAATTCCTGCTCCACACGCGACATCAGAAGCTGGACTGCCGAGGGATAGGAAAACCGGTGCTGTTTCAGATTACTGATCCGCTGCTCTGTCTCCTGCAGGTCTGCTGCGATCTCATTCAGCCGGCTTTGGATCTCTAAATTTTTCCTCTGCAGTTTTGTACTCATATGCTTCTTGTAAGCGATCGCCCGGTCAATCAGTTCCTGTGCACTAACAACGTCCTCCGTATCCTTCAGCCGGTGTAGCAGCTCATCATACTGCTTCATGCATTCATCCACATCCGGTATTTCAAGCAGTCTTTTTACTTTCTGTCCTGCTTTTTTTCCGCTCTCTAACAGTCTTTTCTTTTCCTGATATTGTATTTCTTCTTTTTCCTGTAATTCTTTCAGATATTTTTTCTGCTTTTCCAACGTCTGGAAATCTGAGTTGGCGTTCAGTTCCGCTAAAAGCAGTGTGCGGACTTCCTCCTTATTCTCCAGTTCCTTTTTCATGCTGCTGCACTTTGCATTCAGCTGTTCCAGACGGTAACTTTCGCGCCTGATCTCATCCTGCAGAACGCCGATCTGTTCTTTGGTCAGATCCAGATCCGACTGTGCCATAAAATATTCATACATCCGGTCAGATTGTATACAATCCACCACTGCTTTGTGGTGGCATTCGATCTCTGACAGTTTTTCAATTCTGTTTTTCACACCCTCCAGCGTTTTTTCCAGCTCCTGATAGCTTCTTACATTTTCGCGCAGATTGTCAATATTGACTTCTTTTTCATCCAGCACATAGGAATAGACAAAGTCCTTGATATCATCAATCGGTTTAAACGCCAGCGCCTTTGGGATCAGCTGAAAGAACTTATCCTCGATTCTTCCAAAACGCTGTTTGATCATTTTTTTGCCTTCTGCGTTCGTCTTTGCAAATAATTTGATGTTTTTATTGTTAAACGACCTAAATTCTGTGATGGTCCGTGGTCTGTTTCCGATCTTAAACATCTCATCCTCTAACATCACATTGTCCATGAGATAACGCACGACTGTCTCCTGCCCTTCAGTTGCCGAATCGATCACTGCTCCGATGACAAAATACTTTTCCTTGCTCTCCTCATAAAATTCCAATGCGACATGCGCACTGATCTCTCCGGTTCTCTCATAAGGATGATTTTCACGTCCGGTCTTACACCGGATATAACCGGTCAGCTTTCTCTTGCCGTTCTCATGGGCAGCCTTATTAAAATGATTTGTGGAGCAGGTCACAACAAATTGGATCGCATCTAAAAGTGTGGATTTTCCGGCTCCATTTTCGCCGGAAATCAGAGTTGAGTCCCCAAAATCTATCGTGACATCCGAGAAACGATGCCAATTAATCAGCTTCAGTCTGGTCAGTTTCTTCATCTTTTAATTTTCCTTTCCTATAACTGTCCACTTTGTCGTATACACTCTTGATATCCTCTACCCTCACTGCCATCAGGATGGAATTATAGATCAAAACTCTGGACTCCTCATTTTTCAGATCCGAATCCAGCAACTCAATCAGCTGATATCTCCGGAACAGACGGAGTGCATTTCCCATCGTCGTCTTATCGATCATTTTGTCACGGATCTTCAGGCTTAAAAACTTGTCCTGAATATCGCCCAGATTCACAATGACTTCATCACTCACAGACAATTCTCTTTTTTTCTCATCAAACAAAATGCGCAATATCAGCAAAATAACGGACTCATATAATTTTAAATTCTGCCGGTTTGTGTTCAGGGCATTCGTGAGCTGCACCACTCCGTATTCGTCATTCATTTCTAATCTGTAACCAAGCACTCCCAGTAGTTCTTCAAATTTTTCTTTGTACTTTTCTATAAAATAAAAGTCACTTCTTGTTGCCTGATTCTGCCTGCATATGAAACATACATTAATCAGTTTATTACATATTCTGCGGAATTCATCCTGATCCTTCTGCAGCATGCCATTTAATAAATCCATTCTGCTCTCCCTCTGCTATGCGCTGTCAGCGTTTTATGATCGTAAAATCCGGGAAATCAAACTCTCCACTGATTTTATTCGCACCTTCTGCCTTTTCAATCCGATATCGCATCTTTTTTCTGGAACCATACAGTCTGACATAGATCAGCCTGATAAAATCATCCATTGTTTCCATCGGAAGCTCAGACGCATAGATTTTTTCCCTGTCTCCTAATTGTTCTTCTACAAACCGCTCTATCCGTTCCGGGCTTAAAATGCGCTGCATCTTTTCGGTCATCTTCCGAAGCTTTTCCTGCCGGAGTTCCACATCCGGCATTACTTCTGTCAGTTCCTGCGGATGAAACTCTTTCTTTCCCTCGATCGGGCTGTAAAACGATTTCTCATCAATAAAACTGCTTCCAAACAGCCTCACCAGATTGTCCAGATACTCGATCTCATAAATCCCATTCAGATCCAGCTGGCTCTGTTCCATCTGCTCTCCAATGTATAAAAGGATTTCTTTCATCTGTCCTCTGACATCTTCCGTCCCTGCCAGCAGAAACTTTGCACGGTTTACCGCCGCCCTCTGGTATTGTGTGTTTTTCCGGTTGATCTCTGCCAGAATATCATCCATATTCCGGAACGCTTCCACAATCTCATGCAATGTCTGATATACCAGTTCTTCTGCCTGCCCGACCGGTATCTCCCGGATCGCTGCCAACTCTTCCGACGTCTTTGCGATATAACGTGAGCTATGCCCATTTGCTTCCAGCCGCTCTATGATCTCCGGCCGGAACTTTGACACATTGTCTGAAGTCAGTAATCTGTGGTAAGCTTTATCTACAATATTCGTAATATAATCATTAAACAGCGCATTCATAATCTCCGCTACGGTCTTATGCTTTGTCAGTTCATCAATGTAATGCTTGATATTCGAATTGAGGTTCTTTAGTCCTGTGATCAGCATATCCGTATTATCCCGGATCTGCTGTAACACAACAGCCGGATGATCCGTATTGGTCCGCACAAGACTGTAAATGGTATAAATATAGCCCTGATATTCCACCTTTCGTCCGTCTGAAATCTCAAGAAGCGTTTTCATGACTTTTACGGCATAATCATAAAAATTGACTCTCTGCACATAACTCTTATCCGTCTCAACCTCAAGCCAGCCGTACTTCTCCAATAAGCGCAGCATCTCATTTGCCTTTTTTCTGGAATCCATGCCATTTATGTCATCTTCCTCAAATTCCGCTGCCTGATTCTGTTCAAAATAAAACTGTAATTCATCCACAAGGATTTCTCTCTCGATCCCAAAGGAAAGCTGTGCACTCATTGCCTGAAACAACCGGCACAGACAGTCCCAATATACAAGTCTGTTCGGCGATGCCAGCGGTGTGAAAAATTCTTTTGGAATAATACCAAATAATGGATTGGTCTGCTGTGCCTGTGCGTCATCCATATCTGAAACTCCTGTCCTTCCCTCTATTATGCCATGGTGATCCGCTCAATTTTGCAGGAATGTTTTTTATAATCGTCCTTCTTTAACTCTTTGCTCTCATAATTGATCCCAACAAGTATCACTTCGCCCCTGTAATCCTTCAGGCTTTCGACATACTGTTTTCTTTTGATCTGTGTGATCGCTGCTTCCGCTGTCTGATTCCATTTCAGCTCTACAACGATCGCCGGTGTCTGTGTCGTTTTTCTTGGAACAAACACCATATCTGCAAATCCTTTTCCTCCGGCAAGTTCCCGGTATACTACATAATTCTTCTTCGCTGAATAATACGTAAGTGCGATCACACATGCCAATGAATTTTCATCATTATAGGCAAGTATGGATGTATTCTCCTGATGTGCATTCTCTATCATCCGGGCAACCGTTTCTTCCTCACCGCGGATTGTGGCTGCAAGCAGCTCTTCGGATTTCCGGATTGCGTCCATAACCGGTTCCCAGCCACCATCTTCAATACAATTAATAAATTCCTTCTGTACTTCCTGATTCGGGATATGAACAGTACATGTATCAAAATCATAAGTCAGATATCCCAGATGTACCAGAAGTGTCAAGACATCATCTGCACTTGCAAATGTAGTCATATCATTCTGAAATTTATCTGGATTTATCTCAATAGAACTTCCCGCAATCAGTCTCGTTACAAGTTCTTTCAAATTATACATATCCATCTGGATATACTTTTTTAATGCCTCATAAGTCTCTGTTTTGGTCCAATAGCTGTCAAAATCATGTCCTGAAAGTGACATTACGACTGATCTCGGATTATAAATCTGTATCCCTTTTAAATCATAACCGTCATACCACTGTTTCATTTTATCATATGACATGTCATACTGCGGGCACAATTCCTGCACTTCCTGCTCCGTAAATCCTGTAAATTCTGCCAGCTCACGCTGATTGGTCATGGAATATTCATCAAACATATTAAGGGCAGAATGTTCTCCATATTTTTTAATCGGAAGGATTCCGGTCATATAAGCCAAAATGCAATAAGGCTGGTTCTTTAACAAATCTCTCAGGAAATTCAGATACAATTTTTGTGCTTCTGTATCTTCCCCTTTTACACGGAAAATGCAATCCCACTCATCAATAATAAAAACAAAAAAGCTGTGTGTCTGTGCATAAATCTCTTCTATCACAGACACTAAGTCTTCTTCGTAGTACGTCACATCTGCAAATTCCCGCTTCAATTCGCGTGTTACTTTTCGTGAAAGCAATTCCAACATCTCATGTATTGTCTCTGTCCGCCCCAAAAACTGCTGGATGTTTAAATGAATGACATTATATTTATTTAAATGTTCTTTAAAACTGCTGTCATCTGCTATTTTAAAATTTTCAAACAATTCCTTCGAATCGCAGCCTTTGCTGTAATATGCCACCAGCATATTGGCTGCCATTGATTTTCCAAAACGCCGTGGTCTGCTGACACAGATGTTTTTATGTTCACCAAAAAGTTGTGAATTTGTAAATTTAATCATCTCAGTTTTATCAACATATATTTTAGAATGAATCGCTGCATTTCGAAATTCTTCATTCCCCGGATTCAAATAAAGTCCCATTTTGACCTCCTTTGCTGTGACGATCAGTCCACGATCAACACGGTCTTTCCTTCAAATGCAAAACCGTACTCTTTAATCTGGTTTACTGTAATTCCTTTCATTTTCAGTTCTTCGCTGTATTTTCTTTCCCGGATCTGTGTGATCGCAGACTGCGCTGTCTCTTCCAGACTTTTTTCTTTTCTTGTGCTGCGCACTTTAAATTCCAGAATCACTGCGTTATCCTTTCCCGGATTCTTTGGTTCAAGCATGACATCATATCTTCCAAAACCACTTTCCCGGTTCGATTTCAGATAATACCTGTCCTGCAGATCGACAAGCAAACCTAACACAAATCCATGATAAAACCGTTCCGGTTCTGCCCCTGATGCTCTGTCTCCGGTATCAAAATAACTGAATGTCTGTAAAGCCACCCGGTTCATATATTCATTCATCGCATCTAAATCCCCGGCAAACATTGCTTTTATAAAGTCATTATAATCCGGCCGCGCTGTCGCAAACCAGTCATGAATCATTCGATGGAACATCAGCTTCACTTCCAGATTCGTAAGTGCAAGCTGATACTTTGGCTCAGTTCCCTCCGGAATATCCTTGTACTTTTCATAAGAGAGGACTTTTAAGTAACCACTTGCCAGCAGAAGGCTCCACACTGCCTGCTCATTACCATTGAGCTGATCATATACAATCTGTTCGTCAATTTCTGACCAGATACATTCTCCACAAAGCAATTTCTCAAATTTACTCTTGATATTACGGTTTCCCTCACGGACTAATTTTGCCACCAGACTGTTTGCGCTTGTATTTGCCCAATATGTTGTGTACTGCTGTGAATCAAGATAATTTAAAATTGACCACGGATTATAAATATCTTTATATTCTCCGAAAATAAAACCATCATACCATCTTTTCACTTCGCTCTTTTCACTGTCTAATCCGCACTTTCCCAATGCTTCAAAGACCTCTGGCTCTGTGAAACCAAATGTTGTGGCATATTCATCAGATGTCGTTGTAACTACTTTCAGATTATTCAAATCGGAAAAAATAGACTCCTTGCTCACCCGTGTGATGCCTGTCATAATGCCACGTTCCAATGCCGGATTTGTCTTGAAAGTTGAATTAAAAAGACTTCTTGTAAAAGTCACCAGTTCGTCCCAGTAACCATCTACAAAAGCTTCCTGCATTGGAGTATCATATTCATCCAATAAAATGATCACTTTTTTCCCATAATATTTATATAAAAAACCTGATAAATAGTTTAATGAAAGCGTAGCATCTACATAGTCCATATGATTCATGATTTTCTTATACAGATTCACTTCTTCCTTAATCAAAGCATTGCTCTCTGTTATAAAATCAAATTTGAAATATAATTGTGCAATAAGGTCGCAGATTTTCTTTTGTGTCAATTCATAGGTTGGTTCTTTTATATTTGCAAATGAAAGACTAATGACCGGATACGTTCCCTGCAAATTGCGGTATTTCTCGTCATTCCAGATTTCCAGCTCCTCAAACAGATCAGATCGTCCCGCATATTCCATTGAGAAAAACTGCTCCGTCATGCTCATGGTCAACGTCTTTCCAAAACGTCTTGGTCTCGTGATCAGTGTAACACTGTCACCACTATCCCACCATTCCTTTAAAAAGGCTGTTTTATCCACATAAAAATAATGGTTTTCTATCAATGTTGAAAAATCCTGCACTCCAATCGCAACATTCACTGACATATTCTGCCTCCTTTTTGCTATCTTTGAAGAAAGCCTTTAGACTTATTATAATCTAAAGGCCTTGTGATCATCCTATGATATTTACTTTAAAACAATCGAAAGGCTCTCGCATATGCCATATGAAATGAATATTCGCCGCCCTTCTTTACTTCAGGCTGCATGTTTGCATAATTACGTTCCTTATATGACCAAAACATTTTATTCTTCCGCTTGCCATTTGGCAAAGTTTCATATATTTTATAACAAATGATATTCGTATCATATAAAAGCTGTAAGGCTTCACTCGCAGTCTCCATAAACGGTGGAATCTTCCGTCCTAATTCTCTTAAATACTTTATATATTCTAAATGTTTTTCCTCAAAAAATTTATAATTGAAATTTCTATGCCCCTGAAAATAATCAAAGAATATACTAAAATTATTATAATCTGAATCATCCATATAAATTAACATATAATCTTTCAATTCGCCTTTTAAATACGTCGAATAATTGGATAAAATACCTTCAAAATCAGAATGTTTAAACTGCGTACCACTTGTTGCATCAACCATCTCGTTTAACATGGTTAAAATATCTCTTGGTTTGTATAAGGAATACCTCAAGAATTCAACAAACGGATTATCTGGTGCTTTCCATTTTTCCTGATATTCCACCTTGTATGGAAAATAATAATTCCAGCATTCTCCCAGTTCATATGAATAATCCTGCTGCTTCATAAAATAATCGTCTGCAATCTTAAATAACTTTGAATCAATATATTTGCGATAAGAAGTTACCCAATTTAACAACACCGAATTATTTCTAAGCTTCTGATTCATATTATGAACTGGCATTTTATACATAATGTCCGGTCGGATCAGCAACATAATTTTGATCTGTTTCTCTTTCAGGAATGATTGATTCATTTCTAAAACTGCATTTACCAGTCCAACCAAACACTCAAAATACTGCTCATTATCAATATCTCTTGGTCTTGCATCAATGCCATCCACAAACAAAATCGTTGGTTTTTTCAAATTAACACTCATAAATGCTTTTTCAAAACCATCTCTTATCTTCAAAAGACTAATCTGAAAACTCTGTTCCACATACTTCTGGGACGTTTCCGCAGATGCCTTAGTTCCAGTTGAAAACAGCCCCTGTTTCATCATCGAATTAATAGATGCAGAGGCATTGTCAACAAATTCAAAGGCATTCACAAATTCCGGTTTAAAAGCATCACTATAAAAAACATCTATTGCCTTCGATAATTGTTTATACTTAATGCTGCTGAAAAAAGTCTCACCATATTCTTTTCTGATCTTTTCTGCAAGAATCAAATAAATCAAATTAATCCATACATCTTTGAAACTTGAAAGTTCCAATGCTTTCTGTCTTTTCATATTAAGAAATCTCTGATACAGCGTATTTTCCACAAGTGAAATGGAACAAAAACTATTTATCTTATCAGATTTCGACATATACACCGAATATGCTGTTTTTCCAGATCCTTTTTCTCCAATCAAAAAATATTTATCCGGTTTGCAAATTTCTTCTACAATATCGTCTACCAAAAATATTTTTTCAAACAGATCTGTATCTTCATTTCCGGCAATGTAGTAATCGTATGCATCACCTTTTCTTTCTGGCAACTCAAAACTCCTCCAACATGAAACTGTCGTTACTCCATACCTTTTTCATTCATTATCATTAATAGTAGTATAACCCATCTTATTCTCAAATGAAATAGTTCGCATAAAACTTTCTATTTTCAAAATTCCCTAAACCAGCTCCCACTAGTTATATTCACCACACAATCACACTCTCTACATCGAAAATATTTTACACATCTTTGTATATATATAATGATCTAAATACTTTTTTATATCGTTTGATATGTTCTTTCAAATCATTTATTTCATTCTGCGCATTTAATACTTTTTTACAAGCATCCTTATATTTTTCATTCACATCATTTTTTTCTTGCAATACTCTTGCAACAGTATCCGAAACCTCCTCCAACTGATCTATTAATTTTGCATTTTCAATAGATAACTTATTTATTTCATCTAAAACGGTTTTTACCATTTTTTCATCTCCCCAATGATTCTTTTCCTCAATGTGAACAGGCTCGATTGCTAAATATTGCTTTTTTGATTTGTTGGCGTCTACATAAATCAATCCACACTTACAATTAATCCCCTGTCTTTTATAATTTGAACATCCTAATGCATAATGTCGACTAGATCGCATATTTTCCTTTGTTGAACGGTAACTCATATCTCTAAATATTAATTCTCCAACGCCACAAGAACTACACCTTATGATATCTGTTCTTCGTAAATTCACCCTACCTATTACATTTTTAATACGTGTTTCTATTTTTTCTGTATGTTTTAGCATTCCAAGATGATCTTGTTTTGTGAAATCATGTTTCTTAACTTGAGTTATAAATGTCTGATACAACTTTTCTACATCTAATCTGTCATCAAACTCTGTTGCAAATAAATACATTAATTTCTGAGAGAATTCCTTTTTATCAAATATGTAATCATTTATAAAAGGCGATTTTTTTAACTCAATCTTACCATTTTCAAGTAAAATTTCTATAGAAATCACTTTTTCTCTTGGAACACTAAGTTCAGAGCAAAAAACCAACTTGTGAGTATGATTTTGATTTATAGGATTTGATACCATTTCACCATTTATTAATTTCCAAAGGGGGGCATCATAATCAAAATCTATATAGCACTCATTTTTTATTTCAATTAAAAATATTAAAAAGGGCGTAAAAATCAATATATCAAATTCTGCCGTAATATATCCTTGTTCACCATAAACTGATTTGAAAGGAAGTATCGCATTCCTAACTATTCTATAGTCATAATTCATTTTATCCAATATATTCTTTACTGCTCCATATACCAAAAGTTCCCCTTCCTCTCCTTTTTGTTCACAATATCTACTCATTATTTTTCGTCCCATTCTTACTTATACATTATTTTATAAACTACTAACATTAGGCATGTCTATATTATACTCTCTCTTCCGCAACTTATGTAATTTTTTTCATGTATTATTTATATTTTTGTATCATCTCATGAATATAACACCTTTTTCTTAATTGCGGACTTTTTACAGCCCCTATTTTAGATTCTTTGGAAAATCATGTAGAAAAGAATATCGTTATGAATAGAACACCTAAAACCACGCCCCTAGAAAAACATATGTTGAAATATGTCGGAATTTGATATATTATTTACTCAACCAAAGCAGTATTCTTATCAGATTCTAATATTTATGCATTTTGTAAAAATCAGAATCATGCATTTTAGTGGATCTAATGAAGCTACACTCATTCCTTTTGTTCTTTTTCATGAGGTAAATTTTGAACAATTAGATTCGTTATATGAAGTTATTAACACTGAAATTAATAGTAAAAAAATTAATAGCGGTAGTCAAGAACAAATTGCAGAAAACAGATTAAAAATTGTTCAGTATATGTATTCTGATTTTTGGCAATGAATTTTATCAAAGATGCATGAAAAATGATTTGATCTCATAAAAATCCTTGCAATTATTATAGCAGAAAATGTGGTAAAAGTCAGTAAAATCAAGTGTTTTTAATTTGTTCAGCAGACACTACGTATCATTTCTTTGTGTCACTGGCATACATCATTGATGCTTCCGGATATTTAACCCATGCTCTTAGATAAAATTTCATTTTAAAATCAATGACTGTTTTCAGAAAATCTATGTGCCACAGCTATTTTCTTTTCCCAAATTTCCTTAGTTTCCAGACCTGCAAAATCTGTTAATTTCTGTATATAGACCTCTCTCATATTTGAAGACTGGACATAGACCACATCTGCTCTGACAACCCCCGGCACCGTACAATAATACTTCATATTGTGATATTCTCTGCCATTAGATTTTGTAAATTCCTCAACATGAAACGGAACAATATACACCAAATTTTCTGTATACAACTGCAAATTACGACTATAAAATTCTTCCGGCAAGCTTATCGCCTGATTCCACTCGTCATATGGATTCTGTATAATAATCTGCCACGGATGATGCATTCTTATATCAAACATTCTATAATCGACAATATTGGTATACGATGTTATCCCTTCATTTGTTAATTCCTCAATAGATTTTTTTACATATTGTTCTATCTCGCCAAACTCATTTTTTGATGCATAACATATCCCATCATATTTTTTGTAATAATAAGGTATTGGCACAATATTGATATCTGTATTTTCCGTCATACACAACTTCTTCCAATACCACTCTATATACTTCCAATGTTCTGCCTTTTCTATATAAATAACTGCCTCTTTACAAGATAATATTTCTGCCTGTAACATCCGTTCTGTATCTATTATAGTACTCTGCAGTTTTTCCAGATTTGCAGAAATATCTTCTAATTGTCCTAACACTACTGAACACTCATATATGAGTTCACACAAATCCTCCAGTTGCTTTACCGTCTGTGTTCCCTCTCCTTTGACTGTTTCAATCAAAGTTCCCATCTCGATTGCGGTCTGCTGCATCTTTTGGAGCTTTTCTAAAATGTCCTGCTGCTTTTCTCTTATATGCCAGACATGTTCCAAGCAAGAAACCGATTTCTTCAAATCATTTATGTAATCTTTTAAAATCTGCTTATAGCCACCGTTAATTTTTTTACAGCAAATCTGTTCTTCTGAAAACCTATACTCTGGCATCGGAAAGTCCAATACTTCCTGAAGCTGTCTTTTCTGTTTCTCAAAAAACGGATAATCATGCCATTCAGAGTCGCGGACAGGTTTCATATAATCCCCATATTCCTTTACTAATATTTCATGATAATTTATTGGTGCAGGAATTCTTATATTTTCAAATGGCAGTTCTACTGTCTGTTCATAACATTTTTTTGGAATACGAAATTCATCTGATTTCAGTCCAAATGGAACCAGTAATGTAAGCTCGTCCGCTTCGTCCTCTGTAAACCAGCCAAATAAAATCTCCACTACTTTATACAATTCCTTACGCATCTCAATATTACTTAAATCTCTTGGAATATGAATTGTGCATGCCTGTTCTAATTTTTCCAGCTCGTGTTCCATCACACCAGCATGTATTTTTCCTTCACCAACCATGTCTGCAATTGCGATCGTACGAAGTGCAAGCTCATTTCTTTTTCGCTCTGCTTCCTTATCTTTCGACACAAAATCCATAACAAAAATATCTACTCCCGCAATGTATGGGAACTGGTGAAAACGTTCTAAATGGTCTTCTTCAAAGCAAATCCTTCTTTTCCCCGCCACTCTGCCGCAAAAAAGCCAGAAATCGTCATGATTTCTGAAATCATACGCAAAAAATCCTTCCGGCAACTCAGTCTGTGCAATCTCCATAAAACGATGATAATCCTCTCTCTTCATCGTAATATCAAGATCATCATCCCATGGTATAAATCCCTCATGCCGAACGGCTGCCAAAAGAGTTCCCCAGTCAGCAAAATACTGTATATTATGTTTTTTACATATTTTATCTATCTCTGAAAGTACTTCAAGTTCCGCTGCCCATGCCCTTTTCATTTCTGACGGCACGAAAAAACCGTCACGAACTTCATCTTCAAAATATGCGTTATTGAATACCATTGGTTTTCCCCAATCCTTTATTTCAGTTTAAATTCACTTTGTTCTGTTTCATTCGTACACTTCTTAAGTTCCTTTTTATGCTCTGCTGCATCCTTAAAAAAACTGATCACAATTAAAAGCATCACAATACCAATTGGAAATGCTGCAATAATACTCACGGATTGCAAACTGCTCATTGGACTTTCTGCAAACAACAGTGCAATTGGCAGCAAGATCAATAAAATACACCACATGAGCTGAATGCCCTTATGAGGCTGTTCTTTTCCAGCTAATTTATGATAACTATAACATGAAGCTGTTAATGCAATCGAATCGAATGAGGTAGCGTAAAACGCAACCATAGTAAATACGACGAGCATAAGTACAAACGGTGCGCCCGGAAGCGTTTTAATAATATTCACAATTATGGAATACAAATCTCCTGCCTGCTCATACTCAGAGATAAAATCCGCTATTCCACTCATCTGCATTCCCATTGAGTAATTGCCCAGAACAATAAAACTGATTATGGTTGATCCTGCTCCAAATGCGTACCCTCCAAGAATTATCTGCCTTATACTTCTTCCCCTTGAAATCTGTCCGATAAAAAATGGAGCAGCAACGCACCAGACCATCCAGTATGCCCAGTAATAAATGGTCCAGTTCTGCGGAAAATATGAATCTCTCAATGGATCTGTGTAAGTAGCCAGGCTCACAAAATTCTGCACCATACTCCCCAAAGAGGTCAGTCCGCTTTCAATAATATAGCGTGTTCTCCCTCCAAACAATAATACATACAAGAGTATTCCAAAAAACATATAGATACATATTTGGGCAAGAACGCTAATTCCCTTAAATCCATGAAGTAAAGAATATGTATAGATCATGCAAGTAATAACAAGAATGATCAAATTAATTACTGTGCGGTCTGCCTGTATATGAAAAACTTCCACTAAAATTTCTGACATAAGCGGTGTAGCGATGCTAAATGTTGTTGTTGTGCCTGCGATCAACGCAAATACCGCCAACAAGTCAATCAGTCTTCCCCAAATACCATCTGTATGCTTTCCCAAAATCGACCGGCAGGCTTCTGAATATTTTTTTTTCTCTCTGTTTCGGACATGCAGCATAAATCCAAACGCTACTGCAAGTACCAGATAAAAGCTCCACGGTATAATGCTCCAGTGAAACAACGGATATACCCCCGCCCACTCCTGAACAGTTCCCAACTCCACAATATGCGGATCTGAAGCATACATCATCCATTCGGAGAAAGAATAAAATAAAATATCTGCTGCCAATCCGCAGGTAAACATCATCGCTCCCCATGAAAAAAAGGAGTGCTGTGGTTTTCCTTCCTTATTTCCCAGGATGATATCCCCATATTCTGAAACAGCAAGATATATCGAAACGCCAAGAAATACAATTCCTATCATAATATAATAACTGCCAAACGTATTCCCTAAGAAAAACCGTATCCTGCCAAGGATCTCATTGGATCGCTCCGGCAAAATAATAAACAATACAAATAAACTGATAATCAATACAAATGGCACTATTGTGATCAACCAGTCAATTTTCTTCCCTTTTTCTTTTTTCACCTTATTCTTCCTTTTCTCTAAAACACTCATAGCTATTGTCCAAGTCAATTAATTCATCCAGACTATCTATCTCTATTACGTCGTCCGCCTGCATTTCAAAAATCCCCAGCTGATACTCTTCTGGATGACAGAACATAACAATATCATCCCAATATATCTGTGTGTGATGCCTTTGTTCAAATTCAAGTTCCAGATGTTTTTTTAATTTTCTGCCATCTTCAGCCGTCCAACGTGAAATGCTGTATAGCTGCCATCCACATTTTCCTCCAACTCTACTACAAGCTGTCACAATTCCATCTTTAACAGTCTGAAGCCACTCATCCGTTTCTTCTGACGTCCATACACTGTTATAACCCGATTGACAGAACTCAGATGTCAAAATTCTCTCATTATGAATGATCTGATCTCCATCCAAAATAATTGCATTTTCAAGATAGTCCCTCGCAACATACAATGATGAAATGTTGTTGCATGTTGCATAATATGGATTCTCAATCAATGTTATTCCCTGATACTCCTTTAGAACTTCTGAAAATTGCTCTTTTAAATAACCTACTACGATATAAATCTCTGTAATACCATTATCATAAAGTGCCTTTATTATTGTATCAATCATCCGAACACCATTTACCTTCACCAAAGGTTTAGGTGTTTTTAATGTAACCGGATTCATTCTTTTTCCTATCCCTGCTGCCAGAATAATCGCCCGTTCTACTTTATGCATGTAATGTTTTCTCCATTTTCCGTAATTCCAACTGAGCAATATGCGAATACTCTTTCGCATACTGATATTGCCGAGTTGCATACTCCCCAAAGCAGATTCCCAGTTTTTCTTTATATTCGCACCAATTGCTCCACAAAAGACCTCCTGCTGCTATATAACAATATATCTTTATTCTGGTTTCTCTTGAACAGCCTTCTGCAAAATATGCATCTATTAATTGATCCATATGTTCTCTATCATATAACGAATAAATACCAAACATAGCGATATCCACATGTGGATCCTGCATTCCCGCATACTCCCAATCAATCAGTCGTATTTCTTCTTTCCCGTGTTGATCTTTTACAAACAGGAAATTATCCGGGACTGCATCAATATGTGTCAGTGTTTTTTCCACTGCATGTTGTTCTATATATGTTTTCAGGAAATACACATCTTCCTTTGTTTCTTCATAATCTTCATACATCGATTTTGTATTTCCCAAAAGCTTTTCATATTTTTCAATCTGTCCAAAAATATCAAATTCATGATTGACAACCAGTTTTCTGTTATGAAAACTTCTCAAAAATTGCATACATTTTTTCACATCTAGACTATCTGCCGGATCACATACCCGCGAGTGTTCCAAAAATTCCGTTATCTTATACCCTTTTTCAGGATTTACATAAATGACCTGATCGCAAATATCCTTATTTCGGATTGTTTCATATACTTCTTTCTCCTGATACCGGTCGATCAGTTTTTCTGTTCCGGCTCCGGAAATTCGAATAATATACCTTTTTCCTTTACATTGAAAGATAAAGGCACGATTCGTCATTCCTTTTTTCAATATTGCAATATCTGTGATATCTTCGGTATTAACTTCAAATTTTTTACAGATTGCTATAATTGCTTCTTCATCAAGTAACTCTTTCTGTTTTAACTTCAACGTACAATCCTCTAATTAGTGTCTGCTGATTAAGCAGCTATTTGCAGTTTCCGACTCTTATATCAGTTCCAATCATGCAAAAATCGGAACTGATACAAAAAAGTGCAAAGTATTCGTCTCAGAATCCTGAACAGATTCGTTACGAATACAGATAATGTGATAGATGTCATCTGCGTTTCCTGCAGTTTTGTGGTAATGCAGCTCATGACATAACAGCGTTTGCCCAGCTTTTGAGTTTCCCTCTGATAATAGATCAAATCCATGGCTGCGCAATACTTACAATGTGATACTCCACAGAATGGACTCTGTTATCATACATATACTGTTGCTCATACAGCCTCGTGATGGTAAGATATGAGTTGATGTCCTTACCCGTCATGGCGTATCCTTCACTCAGGAACTGTTCCAGATACCGGTGATCCCTTTTCACATATGCAGGCTGTTTACGAAGTGCGTTGCGGATCTTCTTTGATGTATGTTTTTTGCTCTTGGCAAACGCAAGATACTCTTTTCTGGCACGTTTACGGTATCTTCTTGGCAGCTTAAGACTATAGCATTTACAAAAACGATAAATGATATTTTCCAGTTTTTCCCTTGCTTCGTTCAAAAGCGAGCCGTCCTACGAATAACAGATGTTTGCAGGCGAGCAGGTTGCATCAATAGTCAGTGTTCCTTTATTTGTATCTTCTTTTGCAGTATCATCGTCACTGTTTTTTCTCCGGATAGAGGAGCAGAGGCATCTTTATCATCATCCTTGTGATCAAGAAGATACTCATTTGCTTCCATCAGCATCTCTGCCGAAATGCGTTTGCGGAAAAGAACCAGTGTACTTGCATCAAACGGAGCTTCTTCCTGAAAGCCCAGAAGCCCGATAAAGTACTGCAGATACAGATTCGCAGCGATCTGATTGATGAGTTCACGGTCGGAATACTGAAAGCTGGTCTGAATGATCAGGTCCCAATGCCATACGGAGAGACTTGGCAACATTACCTGTACCACTTGGAAACAGTCTGACATATTTTGCTTCAAACTCATCCCATGGTATCCGGTCAGCCAGTTTTACCCAGCGGTTATCCGGATTCATATGGAGTCCCATAGGCTGGTTGAAATCGAGGAATGAATGCTGTAACTTGTCAATCGGTCTGTACATTGTTTTAGTACCTTTATCCTTACAATCTGCAAGAAAGATGCATGAAAAATGATTTGATTTCATAAAAATCCTTGCAATTATTATAGCAGAAAATGGGGTAAAAGTCAGCAAAATCAAATGTTTTCAATTTATCCAGCAAACACTACGTACCTCTTACATATTTCCTCTTTCTTACTTATCATATTAGATTAAAACCTTATTCTCCCATCATCTCATCCCATGTCCTGCATGGTGCACCTTCGATCCTTGCACCATTCCCTGTATTATAAATGACAGTACCTGTCAGATTTGCAATCCTTCGCTCAATCCATTTTCTGTATATATCAAGATTTTTGCTTGTATATATTTCTTCGCCTAAACAACTGATCACTTTTCTCAAACTCCCTGTATCAGTAATTCTTCTGCCCACACCTTCTGCATGGGAGTTTCCACCGGTATATGCAAGGTCAACTCCTACAAATATTACTTTTTCTGCCTTAAACTGCAATGCAATATCCAGCGCCGTTGTAGTCACAGAACCTCCTGTTTCGAAAGCTTTTGCCCCGATTTTTTCTGCTATTTCTTCTGCCTTTCGATACCCATTCTGATATGCGATATAAACAGGTCCCTCATAATAATCCAGAACAGACGAGGACGCTGTCGACAGAAGAATCAATGGAATCTTTTTTGTATCCAGTCCCTTCACCTGCTGATACATATGCGGCTGTGGATCTGTTATGATGATAGCATCCGGGATAATGCCTTCCCTCAAAAGTGTACCTGCAATATGACCGGTTGCAAAAATCGTGATATTGTTTCGATATTGTTTCAATGACGGTAATTCCTGATTTACAGATGGTCCTGCACCAACAATTACAACATTTTTTTTGTAAAATAAACTTTTTATTTCACTGCATTCCGGCAAATGACGTTCACTGAGTTTCTCGAAGTTTGCATCAAGAAATCTTTCCTGCTCGCGCATACTGCTTGTCGTAATAAAAAAATCTTCCAATAATGTCCTGATGGATGGATTTTCTACTGCCTGAACTGTTGGATAATGCATGAAAAGTTCATAATCTTTCATCTGTTTTAGATATCCAATCAATTCCGTTATATCCGGCTCATATACAATTTCAATACGATTTTCCTTGAAATAAGTTGTCCAGTCCATATACCGCAAAGCTTGCAATAGCAGATATTTTTCGCTTTCTAAAACTGTCACTTTATTTTCCGGATATTTTTTTAACAGTTCTATCACGTGATATCCAAGCCCCATTCCAAATACCACATAGTTCTTTGCGGCTGGCAAACCCGCCGCCAAAACCTGTGCTTCCCACTCTGGATTCATCGTGCTATGCATAAAAAAACATCGGTTGCCGTTCCTTGCCTGCACGGTTGGCTGCCCATTAATTGCATAGGCAATGACATATTTAGCATTGTCATTTCGCACATTCTGAAGTACTTTGTAGAGTCTCTCGTTTTTTTCTTTCAGGATTAACATATTGTTTTCCAAGAAGTCCGAAACCTGCGGTGTGTCATCTTCCTGCAGCTTTATTTGTATTTTCTGTAGCAACGGAAGTAAATCTCCTTCCAGAATATCTGCCTGCAAAATATAATCCTGATTGCCCTGTGCCTGCAACAGTGCCGGCAAAATCTGCTCCAGCTCTCCTGCAAGATCCCTGCAATCTTCCCTCGAGAAAATCACTTCCACAACAGAATTAATGTTTTTCAGTAATGCACTTAGTTTCAAAGAACCAACAAAAAAATTCTGTTTTCTATAATTAGCTACGATTTCATTGATCAACAATAAATTCTGCTTATTATTTTCGAAAATGTCATTCATATTTATTATCCTCTGGTCTATTGTCTCTCTTTCTATTTTCGGCTATAATGGTTATAAATTCAAGGATAAATGGAGTTCGTTATGAAAATATTATTTTTAGAATGGAAAAGTTATTGTGTACCGGATATGGCAGAGGCATTTACCGAGGCAGGACATGATGTCACACTTGCCACATGCGCTGAAATGACTGACCGATATAATACAGAATTTGATAATTTTTTTGAGAAAAAACTTAGCGAGTCATCCTATGATGCTGTATTTACATTTAACTATTTTCCTATTGTGTCCAAGAACTGTGACAAGGCTCAAATTCTTTATATCTCCTGGGTTTATGACAATCCACTGATTGCGTTATTTTCCTGTACAGTCATCAACCCATGTAACCGTATTTTCCTTTTCGATTACCATTCTTATGAATACTTTCATAATGAGGGAATTTCTACTATTTTTTATCTTCCCTTATGTGCAAATCCGAAGCGGTTATGTAAATCAACGAATACAGACATTCCACAGAATGATATTTCTTTTGTCGGTTCTTTATACACCGAACCAAAACAACGTCTCTATGATAAATTATCCGGTATGGATTCTTACTCCAAAGGATATATTGATGCCCTCGTCGATGCACAATCCCACATTGACGGATATTTCTTTCTGGAGGAATCTTTATCGCCAGCACTTTTAGATGCTATGCAGAAAGTCTGCCCTATCACCCCAAATCAGGATGGTGCAGAAACCCCTGCTTATGTTTATTCCCATTACTTCTTAGGAAGACGTGCAACTGCGCTTGCTCGAATTGATTTATTAAATAAATTATCTCAAAATTTTGATGTCACCGTCTATACACATGCCGACTGTAAAGATATACTTCCAACTGCTATTTATGGTGGAAAAATCGACTACTATGATACAATGCCAACTGTATTTCAGCATAGTAAACTCAACCTGAATATTACACTCAAAACAATCCAGACCGGCATTCCGCTGCGTGCATGGGATATTCTTGGCTGCGGTGGATTTCTTCTCACCAACTTCCAGCAGGAATTGTGTGATTTCTTCATTCCGGGAGAAGATTTTGTGTACTATGAATCGCCGGCAGACGCCATAGAAAAAGCAGCTTATTTTCTCTCACATGACCGTGAACGACAGGAAATCACCCACAATGCATTCGAAAAAATAGCTGCTTCCCACACTTTTCATCATCGGGTTCAAAGTATGTTTGAAATTATATGATTCTATTTTAAAAATTAAATGAATCGAAGGAGTGTTGTGAAATATCTCCTATTATCCATTTATAACATACTTTAAAGTTTCAATCACATATTGCTGCTGTTCCTCCGTCAATGTCGGATATAACGGCAGACTGATAATATGTGAATAAACCTCTTCCGCATTTCTGCAATGAACATCTTTATATCCATGCTCCTGATAATAAGGATGCAGGTAAACAGGAATATAATGTACATTCACTGCAATTCCATGCTCTCTTAATGCTTCAAAAATTTCCCTTCTGTCACAGTTCTTTACTTGCACAATGTAAAGGTGCCAGCCGCTCTCTGTCTCCGGCAGCTGATATGGTGTGACAATATTTTCACAATCAGCAAACGCTTCATTATAGCGCGCTACGATTTCTTTTCTGCGAGCTAAAAATCTATCCAGTTTTTTCATCTGGCTGCAACCTAACGCACACTGAATATCTGTAATACGATAGTTATATCCCAGATCCAACTGCTGATAAAACCACGGCCCGTCATTGCGCGTCATCAGATTTTCATCACGTGTAATTCCATGACCGCGGAATAACACCATTTTTTTATAAAACTCTTCATTATCTGTGACGATCATTCCACCTTCCCCTGTTGTGATTGGTTTTACCGGATGGAAACTGAACGTTGTCATATCAGATAAAGTTCCTACCTTTTTCCCCTTATACACAGAACCAAGCGCATGTGCTCCGTCTTCGATGACCAGCAAATCATGCTCTTTTGCTATTTTATGAATCTCGTCCATATCGCAAGGCTGTCCTGCAAGATGAACTGCAATAATTGCCTTTGTTTTGTCTGTGATTTTTCTGCAGATATCTTCCGGGTCAATATTATAAGTTTTAGGATCAACATCTGCAAATACCGGTGTTCCTCCGCAATATAACACACAGTTTGATGAAGCTGCAAATGTTAATGGGGTTGTGATCACTTCATCCCCCGGCTGAATCCCTGCTGCAAAACATGCTGCATGAAGTGCCGATGTTCCGTTTGAAATCGCCACCGCATATTTCGCCCCGACATAATCCGCAACCATCTTTTCAAATTCTGCTATCTTTGGACCAGTTGTAAGATAATCAGACTTTAAAACGTCCACAACTGACTGTATATCGTCTTTTTCTATTGTTTGTTTTCCGTATGGTATCACAAGTGCCAACTCCTTCTTATTTCTTCTGTGCTCTAATTCTTGGTAACGATGGATCAGACTCTCTAGTCATCGAAAATATATCGCTTTCATCCTTATTACTTCTTGTCTCTATAAACAACATTCTGCCTAATTCTTACTACTCTGTAAATCATACAAACTCGTTTAGAATTAGCTGCATAATTTGCAATAAAAGTATAATTTCTTCTTTTGCAGGAACTATAAATTTAGTAATTGGTGGAAAAACAAACCTCAAAATCATTCCCGGAAGCATACTACTCCGTATCTTTATTCTCTGATTATCCAAATCAACTTCTATATTTCCACCCAAATCAACAAATTGACGCATTCGCTTTTCCAATAACCTATTATCATTCAATCTTTTGACATATAAATCAAATTTATCCCTCTTATTTATCCATACTTTCCCGTTAAAAATCAATTTCCTTTTTTCATAACGTGCATTCGTCCTGCTCGTATTTTGAAAAGTTAATATATAATTTTGAGACCACAATCGATTCTCACGCAAGTACCTAAACTCTACTTCTTCCAACGGATTATGATTTATTATCGTAATATAGTAAATATCCTCATTTAGATAAATTTTTATGTCCGGTATTTCCTTTATAATCTTTATAAGTTCTTTACAATACGGAACAATTTTCTTATTCATTTTCTTTACACCAACGATCTACTTCTTCGTCCCACAACTCTAAGTATTCCGCTCTTTCCCGAATATCTAGTACTGTTGCTTTAATATGAGGAACTTCTTTCATATCAACACCTTTTATTTTCCCCCAAATTATACAATATAACGATACAATCCCCATACAAATAATCGCATGTAGCAATGCATCTTTTAGTGTATATATTGCTAATACAACACCTATTAATCCAATGGGCATAGTTATTTTAGCCATTGGTGCTTTCCATAATCTTGGAAAAGTAGGATATTTCTTCCGCAGAACCAATACATCGAGCATTGCTATGGCATATGAAATCAACCATGTTATCGACGCAACATTTATAAGACCTTGTACCACTTCGGTTTTAGCTCCATTTAATGTAATATAGCAAACTGTAACAAATATCATTATTGTTGTAACAAATATCCCATATATTGGTGTTCTTGTCTTTGCATTGATTTTGGCAAAAATTTTAGGAACCAAATTTTCACGAGCTAATCCATACAGCATTCTTGGCAATGATGCCATATAAGCATTTGCTGTTGTAAATGCCGCAAAAAAAGTAAGACATACCATAATGATTGCACCTGTTTTACCCAACATAGCTGTTGCGGCATCAATCTGTGGTGTAGAAGATTCTCTTAAAATTCCAATATCTGTATATCGCACTGCCGCAATTGCAAATAGCGAGTCCACAGCATAAATTGTTACCAAGCCAAGAATCAATGCATATGGTATATTTTTATATGGTTTAACGTTTTCTTCAGCCATGGGGCACGCAAATTCAAATCCTATAAAAAACCAAACTGCCGCTCCTGTAGAATTTATTATTTTACTCCATCCGCCTTCTGGTATTATATTCATATTTAAATTTTTAGGCACAGCGTTTGCATATATCTCTCCCAAACGACTGACACCACATATTGATAAGGCAACAAATAATATCATCATTAATATCGTAATAATCGTCTCAACTTTACCATAAATCCCCACATTGAATATATTAATTAACATCACGCATAACAATAGTAACAATGTAATTACTATTTGGGGTATGCCAAACAATTTTTGTATTGCAACACCTCCCATAACCAATTGTGCCCCACCATCTGTTGCAATTAAAACAACATATCCACTGAGTAACGAAAACGTCGCCCAAAATCGTCCAAGCGCTGGAAGAGTATAGTCAGAAATCATGCCTCCACCAGGTAACATTGCTGTTAATTCTCCAAACGCAAATGCCGCCATCATCATAGGAATCATTGCAATAAATGAAGCTATAAATGTTGCGTATCCGATTTCACCAGCAACAGCACCTACCGAAAACATTGCCGTTCCAGATACAACTAATCCAACCGCCGCTCCATATGCAGGCGTAAATCCGAGAACACGTTTCAATTTTGTATTTTTATTATTCATCTTATTTTCCCTTCATTTATTGTATCATCATACAAATCATTTGCTTTTGCGCTATAATACAAGGCGTAATTAAACCATAAATAGCTAAATTCACCTATATCATGTCCGCTACTTTCCATATATACCGCCCACGAAAAATAAAAATAAGCTGTTATTGCAATATAGGCATAATAATGTCTTTGTTCCTCTCTTGTTAACTCTCGTTGAAAATACTCTTTTAAAATTCTATCGCAATCTTCTGATGTGTTATCATAATTAATAATATATGATGCTATGTCTGCTGCCGGATCATTATCCCCTGCATATTCCCAATCAATGAGATAACTTCCGTTTTTCCCTAACAAAATATTATTTGCACATATATCATTATGGCACATCTCCCATTCTACATTATCTAAATTTGTCAATTGATATATTTTTTCTATTTTAGATCTTAATTCTTCAAACTGTTCAAATGAGTTATAATAAGATTTCGAAATTTTATTCTGTATTTCACGAGCTCTAGTTATAAAGTCAAAATTCCATCCTAATTTATAATGTTTTTCAAAATGCAATTTTCGAATTAACTCGATTCCTTTTTTTTCATCTTCCCTATCGTTATATTCAAATGGTACATTTTCAATATACTTTGCTATTTTCCAGCCATTTTCTGGATTACATTTTATCAAGGATGGATCTAATCATATTTCTTTGGCAAAACACTGTGTTTTAGCCTCTTTATAACGATCAATAATATGTTCTGTCCCCACTCCAGGATGTCTATAAATATATTTTTGATTTCTGCATTCAAAACTAAAAATTATATTAGTCTGACCTCTCTTAATTTGTTGAATATTAACAATTTCTTCATCATTGCATTTCAACACTTCACAAATATTCGTCAAAATATTTTCTCCCATATTTTGCACAAATTTATTGTCGAATAGTTTGATATCCGCAACTGTATCAAATTCCAAAAAAGCATTTTCTGGATATCGCTTTATATAAATATCAAGACACGACAAATGTCTGATATAAAAATCATCAATTTTCATATCATAAATACTAGGATAATCATATTCTTTATCCATCAATTCCAAGAATTTTTTTGAACATTTCTGGTCAAAATACATTTCTCCCATCTGATACCAGCAATTCGCATCCCCAAGATAATACTGTTTTATCAATCCCTCCTTGTCGAATTTCATTGCATACTCATCAATATATTTTCTAGAATACATTCCTGCAAAATAGGATTCGTAAACATACGTTTCATAACCATTAATATTTAAATAGTTATCTGAATAACATATATAACTATTACCAAACTGTTCTCTCGCAGCATTTATTGATGATAAATTATTTCGAACCATGTATTCTGTATTAATAATGATCTTTACACCATATTTCTTTTCTAGATAAAAAAATAACTCTTTTTTGTATCCTACAACAACATAAATCTTGGTAATACCCTTATCTAACAATTGTCTGATTTGACGTTCTATTAAAATTTCACCCTTTATTACAAAAAGACCTTTAGGGCGTTCATACGAAAGTGGTACGCAACGTGAAGCAAATCCCGCTGCAAGAATAATCGCATTTTTCACTTTATATGGCTTCATTACAGTATATCCATTTTCAGTCATTCGCCCATCTTCTGTTATATATGTTTGTTTTTTCAACAACAACATCAAATCGCTTGTTTCTTCCAATGATACATTTAACGCATCAGCCATTTCCTGTTGTGTTGTGCTCGGATTTTTTATCAAATAATATAATACGTTAAATTCTTCTTTTGAAATCATATTTACTCTCTCTATGTATCTTATTTCCTATATATCAAGCTTGTCCAAGATACACTGCCTTTCCCCATCTCCACTAATATGACCACAGGAGCAATTTTCTCTAGATTCACCAACTCAAATCCTAGGGTTTACTATTCCTTCGCAGCCGTGATTTCTCGTAGAAATGATTTAGATCGTCTTTCTTTGCATTAACATATACTTTATTTCTGCTAATTCCCAATCTTTTTCTGTATCTATATCCTGCACTTCCATTTCCGAAACAACTATAGGTATTATTTCCTTACAATCCCCATTACACTTGTAAAACTTATCTATGTTATACACGTAAAACTGCCCCGCATCATGATACCAACTTTCCAAATCCTGTGTTCGCGACATCCTATACTGTTCAAATTTATAATGTGCATATCCATTTTTATCAATATAATTACAACGTTGTGGTGGAAATGAATATTCCACCATCGGTATTATTTGTTCTGGATTCTTCTCACGCATTAATTGCATTGCACTCCTTAATTTATCTGCTGTCACAAATGGTGCTGTCGGATATATACAGCACATATATTTAAATTGTTGTCCTATTTTTTTATAATCATTCAAAACTCCCATAAGAGTTTCATCTGTTGTTGCTACATCACTTGCTAACTCTTTGCTTCTCATAAAGGGTATATTAGCACCACATTTCTTTGCAATCGCTGCTATTTCTTTGCTATCTGTAGATACCATAACCTCATCAAATTGTTCACTATTTATTGCTTCTCGTATAGAGTATTCAATAATAGGTTTTCCACAAAACATTTTTATATTTTTCCCTGGTATTCTTTTGCTACCACCTCGAGCAGTTATTATAGCTATAGATTTATCCATTCTCATCTTTTATCCCTTTATAAAGTCACAATGGCTCTTGCAATTCGTTCAGCGCCTTTGCCGTCTATCATATTTTGCATCCGTTTACGCATTTTTTTTCTCATTTCATAATTATGTGCCAAGAGTTCAACATTTTCAAAAATACTATTGATTGTCTGCCATTCATCATCTCTTATATCCCCTGCATAAATCATTACATTTTTAGCGCCAAAGCCTTTAATTACATCCTTCTGATTATCTGCCATACAAAAGAAAATAGTGGGTATCTGCATTTTACAACATTCAAATAGCACAGTCCCTGCTGCTGATATAACAATATCCATTTTATTTAAAATTGCTGCCATATTATATACATTTCTATAAATATTAATTTTTTTGTTTTTTGCCATTTCAACTAACTTATCATAATCAGAGTCTAAAAATCCTGCGATTATATGAAATGTATAGTTTTTATATAACTCATTTTCACAAATTCTCTTTTCGATCTTATACAAAATATGATTTGCGTTCCCTCCTCCACATATAATCATAATATTTTTTACCATTTCATTTTCTTCCGAACAAGCATTTTCAAACATCTCTCTTAACGGAACATACCTTTCCCCTAACAAGAGTTTCCCATTCCAATTTTGATACCTTATTTGATAATCATATATGTAATGATGAGGGTTATAATTTATAATCATATCTACTGGAAAAAATTCTTTAAAAATATCATCAAATGTTATGACTTTAGAAAATTTTTTTATTAACTCCATATATTTAGCATCAAAAATATATAAATCCAATAAAACCTTAACATTATTATCTTTTGCCACAATTTCTCTAATATATGGAATCTCACTATAAATATCTGTTATTTTATTACGAGGCAAACAATAATATTCAAATTCTTCTCCAATCATTTTTACTGTATCATCATCTTTCACAATAAAAATCACATTTTCATTAAATGCCTTTATTTTCTTTGCAATTGTTATGCACCTCATTATATGCCCTGTAGCAACTAGTTTATTTGCATCTGTTCTAATATATACCATAGATTTTTACCTAAAAGTCAACATAATAATGTGTATCATCTATTTATCATAATAACATATATTATAATGCCAACTTTTCCTTTCATCTTCAGGTGGCCAAGTCATAAAATCCCCATAGTACATTTCTAATATCTTCTTATATTCCTTTGGACAAATATAACACCCATCTTCAAATCTCAATTCTAGTCCATCGCCAAAATCCTGTTTGTCATACATTGTTCTTAAGTATCCTGGAAATAATACACTTCCAATTTTTGTACTGCTATCATATGAATAACTTAATAAATACTGATTTAACTTATTCAGATTTTTTTTATATTTTTCCTCAGAATACATGGAATCAAGTACATCTGCTTCCATACTTTCAATGTTTTCAATATATTTATCTATTTTTTCATCCGGCAAACCATATAATGAGAAAATATCTATACTAATTCCTGTGGATAGTTGAATTGGAAACCTATTAATATCTGATACCACTTCATTATTTATCATCAAGCAACATCCTTGTCCAAAATATACATAGTCATCATATTGAGTAATCAATTTATATTGAGAATTTTTTTCAAGTAATTTTCTCAATTTGATAATATCTTCAGCAGGCATATATATATCTATATCGTCATCCCATGGAATAAAGCCCTTGTGTCTCACTGCGCCTAACAATGTTCCAAATGCCAGATAATATCTTAATCCATTTGCCCTACATACATCATCCAATTTTTTCAAAATATCAATTTGATATTTTTTCATTTCAGACTCACTCAATTGATTATTCGTATTATGTTCAAAATGACTATAGTCGTTCATTTCCTTATTTATATCAAGTATTATTTCAACATTATTTTCTGTATATCCAAATGATAATATCTGCTTTATCATTTGTTTCTGAAACCCTGATACAATAAGTACTAATATATCTGGATTATACTCTGATAAAACTTCTGATGGATAAAAAACTTCTTTGTTTCTGAATCTCGTTCCAGTTCTACTTATATTATTATCCAAAAAACCCTCAACCTGTATTTGCTTTTCATTTAAATAACTTAGCATCATACATGATGGGGTACTTGTTCCAAATATATATATTTTCTTTTCTCTTAATTTAGACTCTAATCTATCTAAATTATTATAAAACTTGTTTATCGCTGTATTATATATCTTAAAAGTTTCTGTTTTTTCCACATCCATACTTTAAGTCCTTTCTGTTTTTATTCCTTGCAATTCTGTTTTTCCCTCGGGGTTATACCAATATATTCTATATTTATTATTGCCCCCTATTGCCCTATCAGAGATTACAATACTATCTTCTCCTATAAATCTATTTTTTTTCGCAATCGCCTGAGAGGCCAAATTATTTTCCCATATTTCTACATATATTTTATCCGATATTTTTAATCCTATTTCCACAGCTAGTGATAACGCAATTGTTCCTATGTTCTGTCCTTGATATTTTTCCATGACACTATATCCTATTTCAATCCCATCCATGGTTATTGATAATTGAATAAATCCAACGGTTTTTTTTTCACATCCATCTATAAATGTTATCATATAGATTCTTTTATCACCATTTTCCTGAAAACTTGTCCCCTTTATTCTCTTCATAAAACATTTTTTTAGGTCATTATATTCTGGAGCGGCTTCAAATCCCATCCAATAGATATCTGGTTTTTCACAGCGAATTCTATAATAATCTTCAAAATCTGTTTCTTCAGCTTCTTGAATTGTAATATCTGTTTTTTTCATTCCCATATTGGACCCTTCATACCTTCCCCTGTATCAATCTTTATTTGAATTAATTGTTTGATTTTCTCAACTCTTGTGTATAGTTGTTCATCATTATCTGCCTCTAAATGTATAAATCTTCCCTCAATTTTATCCTTAAATTCTGATGTTTTAAATCCAACTTTAATGTCTTCAAAATTATGACTATATGTATATGGCAAATCAATTACTTCCTGCAATCCTTCAACAGATATAACCTCACCCTTTGGCAAAAACAGTGATACATAACCACATGATTTATTATTTTTATGTACGACAGGTACTTCCGTTATTTCTCCAACGCAAGCTTTTAACAAGAACTCGCATGAATCAAAATCTGTTTTCATAGGCACAATTCCCGATGATATGTATCTGCCACCTCCTCTTGCTGCTGTTTCCATCAACCATATTCCATTGTCATTTATCTTCACTTCTGTATGCGTTCTTCCCCACGGTAATCCAAATCCTTCAATAATTTTCTTAACCAATTTATTTACTTCATTTAATTGATTATCAGTAATTTCTGCTGGATATTTTCCCATATACTCTGAAAAAACACCTGGTACATTGCATTTAATATATTCACCACATATCAATGTTTGGTATATTCCATTAAATACAACACCATCTATCAATAATTCCTTTCCTGGTATATATTCTTCTATAATAACTTTTCCAGTTTTAGATGCATCCTTTGAATAATCAAATTGATCATAAATAGTCTGAACAGCTTCTATTTTTACAACCCCCCGACTTCCAGCACTGTCAATCGGCTTCATAATCATTGGTTTACCAATCTGCTCATAGAACTTTGCTGCATCATTGACATTGTCTACAAGTTTGTATTTTATAGTATCTATACCAATCTCTCTACATTTTTCTCTCATCAAATATTTATTTGTAAAAAGTTCTGCTTTGTCCTCTCCAATTCCAGGTAGCCCCATCTTATTTGCAACAAATGCCTGTGTTCTTACCGGCGTTTCTGCCTGATCTGATATGATTCCATCAATTTTTAGTTTCTGCGCTGCTTCTAATACAGCATTTTTATCGCATAAATCAACAATCACTTTTTCATCAGCATATTCAAATCCCGGTTCTTTTTCATTCGGTGATGCAACAATTGTCCAAAATCCTAGACGCTTTGATGTTTTAATAAGGGGAACCAAAAAATTATTTGCTCCAAGAATCATTATTTTTTTCATTTCTTTTTCTCCTCGTCTTCTGACCAATCAATAAATTTCCACATCATTGGTGTTCCTTTTATCAACTTTCGATTGACTTTTTTGCCAACTATATCTTCAAAGTACATCGTATGCATTCCATCAGCCGGACGAACTGAACGCACATTATTCTCTGTAATAATCTCCCCCGCTTCCATATCCTCTGCAATAAAAAGTGAGCGTGAAAAATGACGTTCCATTTTTTGCGAATCTGTAAGATAATATCTACTCGTTCCCATTGCCTGCTCTGCCATACGAACCTGCTTACACATTTCTTCAAATTCTTCCATTTCCATAGAAAATTCCGAATCCGTACCCCCGTCACTTCTTTTTAATGTAACGTGTTTTTCAATCATTTTCCCCCCCATGGCCACAGAAAGGATTGGGACAGTAGCTCCAAATGTATGATCTGAAATTCCTACAAGGCATCCAAAAGTTTCTCTCAATGTTTTTAACATATTAATGTTCACTTCATCATAAGGTGTTGGATATGCTGAAGTACATTTTAATAAAATCACCTGATCATTTCCAGCCTCAATGCAAGTTTTTAATGCTTGCTCTATATCTGCTAATTCCGCAATACCAGTTGCCATTATAATTGGCTTTCCAGTCTTTGCAATTTTTCTTAATAGTTGAATGTCATTAATTTCAAAAGAAGCAACTTTATATGCTGGCATACCTATATTTTCCAAGAAATCTACTGCTGATAAATCAAATGGTGAAGAAAATAATTCAATTCCAATTTTATGTGCATACTCAAATAATTCTTTTTGCCATTCCCATGGTGTATAAGCCTTTTGATACAAACTATACAAAGTATCGCCATCCCATAATGTTCCATGTTTTATTTGAAAATACTCATTATCGCAATCAAGTGTTATGGTATCTGCTGTATAAGTCTGTATTTTTACCGCATCTGCTCCAGCTTTATGAGCCCGATATATAATTTCTTTTGCTCTGCCAAAATCCATATTATGATTTCCAGACATTTCTGCCACAATATATGTATGACTGCTATTAGAAATAACTTTGTTTCCTATCTTTATTTCCTGTCTCATTTTATCCACCAAGTACCCCATTCTTAATGATTTATTTTTTGCATAAGTTCCTGTATTTTCTCAATGGTTAACCATTCTGTATTTTTACCTGAACTATATTCAAATCCGGCTTCTACTTTTCTTCCACCTACCTGAATTTTAGATGTATCCCACCAATCAAAGTGCGGATATACAATAAAATGTTTATCATACTCGTACGTAAATAAAGAATCTTCTCTAGTCACCATAATTTCATGTAACTTTTCGCCTTCCCGGATACCGACCTCCGGCATCTCGCATCCCGGTAAAATTGCCTGTGCCAAATCCGTGATTTTAAAAGAAGGAATTTTGGAAATAAATGTCTCTCCACCTTTCGCCTCCGACAATGCCTTGATCACAAGCTGCACACCTTCATCTAAGCTGATCCAAAATCTTGTCATACGGTAATCTGTAATCGGAAGTTCTTTTCCACCATTTGCAACAATTTCCCGAAAAAATGGGATAACAGAGCCACGGCTTCCGGCAACGTTTCCATAACGCACGATAGAAAAGCATACATCTTTTGCACCTGAATATGCATTTGCTGCAATAAATAATTTATCGGATACTAACTTAGTTCCACCATATAAATTGATCGGATTTACTGCTTTATCTGTTGATAATGCAACTACACGTTTTACCCCACAATCCAATGCAGCATCTACAACATTCATCGCTCCATCAATATTGGTTTTTACCGCCTCCATTGGATTATATTCACATGCCGGAACCTGCTTTAATGCTGCTGCGTGAACCACATAGTCCACCCCATCAAAAGCACGGTATAATCTGTCTTTATCCCTCACATCACCGATAAAGAAGCGCAGCTTCCCCTTATACTTCTTGAATTTATTTGCCATATTAAATTGCTTAAATTCATCTCTGGAATATATAATGATTTTTTTCGGTTCATAATGCTCTAACACATACTGTGTGAATGCATTACCAAAAGACCCGGTTCCTCCGGTTACTAGAATTGTTTTTCCATTTAACATTTTTGCCTCCTGCACTTACCTATTGCTTCCTGCAATACAGATATTATATATATCGGTTTTTTTCATTTATTGTTTATTAAATATTAGCTAATTTCTTATTTATCGGCATCAAATGACAATATTAATTCATCCATATCTTTTTTAAACTCTTTTACAGCTCGCTTAAATCCCTCATATAGTGTGACACCATTATTAGTCAGTCCCTCTATCTGTACCTTCATATTTTCATTTCTATCATAATTTAATACCTCTCCCCTGACTTTATACGAAGTTTCCATTGCATAATACCGAATCAAATTGAAAGCCATTTCATTTTCCATCAAATTATTCAGTTCTCCAATACGTGTTAATTTTTTCGATATTGCAACCTGGCAATTATCTCTCTTTTTATTCAACATTTTTATTTTACTGTAGATATCAAGCCCCTCATCAATATATTTTTCTATATGTCCTATACTCTGCGGTATCTCTTTTATAAACTTTATTGCCCTCTGCTGTTCTTCCCTATTTAAGTATGGCACTAATCCTTTCCATAACATGTTTTTATCATATATTTTATTATGAAATTCATCTATGACTTCATCCATATTTTTTATTTCTGTGCCATGAATTAATGCTCCTCCTTCCGTTGCGTCAATAAATTTTATATGTGTCATAACTTTTATATAAGACTCGAACCATTTACGATATAAATTCATATTTTCCTCTGTAAGAACTTTATTCCCCCATATATCTTCAATTTGTATATACTCTTGTTTCCCTTTATCGATAAATGCTAGTTCATGATATGCCTCTTTTGTATGCTTAACCCCTTCCGGATAAGCCAAGTCTAGTCCCATAAAAATAATCGTCTTGAATCCCATTAACACCAATAAAGAACATGCATTATTGGCAACAGATCCGCCTGTTGGAAGTCCCTTTATTTCTTTTCCAAGTTTATTATATATTGTAGAAAGATACTCTCCCTGCTCCAACTCATAAAATCTCATTGCATTGCTCTGCTCAACAATCTTTGCGTTAGAAACTGCACTTAAAGAAATCGGTATATTCTTTACTCTCTCATCTTCAAATAACACTAATGGTTTATGACCATCTACTGATATCGTCATATCCGGTATAATATCATGCTTTAATACCGTATTTAATGCCGTATCCACCGCCATAATAAATACACTATCTTTTATTTGTTTTAACTTTTCAATATTATTATCTAATGATGGACCAGCAGCAATCAATATTGCTGGCATACCCTCAAATTCTTTTTTACATACAATATCTGTCAATTGTACCACTGAATATTGTTCTATAATATCCCTAGACAGTTCCATAATATTGTGAATCATTTCTTTACTATAATAAATCTCAGTATTTCGATTCAATATCACTCTTTTTATTTCATATAATTGCCGATCCAATGCCCATTTATATTTTTCAGGAAATATTTGAGGGTAATTAGGCAGATTAGCATTAAATACTAATTGATAATTTGCATATTCTACAAAAGTTTCTAGCGCAGCATCATACAATCCTTCGCAGATACCCTCTACAGCGCAAAAAACTCTTTCATTTTCTAATAACTCTGCAATATTTTTTCTGCCAAATACATGCCAAAAAACATCTGCACATGGTTCATATATTATTATTTTACATTCATCATTTAACTTTAACAATTTCTCAACATAGCTTCCATCGCCTAATCCATATACCAAAATAATAGTATCATCAACTAATTTATTTTCAAATTGGCTGAGCCAATCATCACACGCTTTTTCTGCATTATAGCGGCTTTGTAAATACCACTCTGTTCCATTTTTTTCTATCAGTAAAATTTTTTTGTTATCTAAAGAGAGATCTTCAATTATCTTTATATTCCCTCTTTTTTTATAAGCCTCTTCAAAATCTTTTATAGTAATAACATTCTGTTTATCAATAATTCCATAGATAGCTCTATTTTCAATTTTATTAAACATTAAACACTCTCCATCTCTTTTTTTATATCTATTAAAAACATAATGCTATTTTTTATTTCATACTCTAACGTATCCGCTAAAATAACGGTATCACTTTTGGTATATGACTCCTCCAGATTTTTTAATTGCTGTACTAATACATTCACTGGTATTTCGAACTCTGTATTTTCAGCAATATCCATAAGTTCTGAAATAGCATCCAAGACTGCCGGCATATTTTTTTTATATAGATTTAATCCATCATCCTGTCCTTGTCTTAATTCAAAAATCGTTTTTTCTATTTCATTTAATAACTTTTCCATTTTTTCACCTGATATTTATATTTTAAAAAAGGGTCGACAATTGTCGACCCTCTTTAATAATTCAATACAATTTGATTGAATATTACTGTAACAGAGAAAGAACTCCCTGTGTAGCCTGATTTGCCTGTGCAAGCATAGACTGTCCAGCCTGTGCAAGAATATTATTCTTGCTGTATTCAACCATTTCTTCAGCCATATCTGTATCACGGATACGAGACTCTGCTGTCTGAGTATTCTCAGCAACATTATCTAAGTTAGCAACAGTATGCTCTAATCTGTTCTGTAAAGCACCTAAATCAGAACGCATAGTAGAAACTTTGGAAATTGCATTCTGAAATACTTTCATTGCAGCACCAGCTTTAGTAAAAGTATCTACTTTATTATTAGTGCCTGCAGTAATACCAATTCCCTTTGCATTCATTGTTGTAATCTTAATAGAAATCTTCTGATTCTGTAATGCTCCAACCTGAAGTTTCTTTCCAGAGAACGTACCATCTAACAAGTTCTGTGTATTGAACTGTGTTGTAGATGCAATACGATCTAACTCAGATGTTAATGCGTCAACCTCTTTCTGGATAGCTGTTCTATCAGAAGTTGTATTGGTATCATTAGCTGCCTGTGTAGCTAATTCGTTCATACGCTGTAAGATAGAATGAGCTTCATTCAAAGCACCTTCTGCTGTCTGAATAAGAGAGATACCATCCTGTGCGTTGTCAGAAGCTTTGTTAAGACCTCTGATCTGGCTTCTCATTTTCTCAGAAATTGTTAATCCTGCTGCATCATCTGCTGCACGGTTAATTTTGTAACCAGAAGATAATTTCTCTGAAGATTTTGCCTGCTGTCCTGTTGTGATTCCTAACTGTCTGTTAGCGTTCATCGCTGTAAGATTGTGCTGTACTACCATTATTTTTTCCTCCTTGAATGTAATGCAGCGTCCATGCTGCATCTGTACTTTACGTACTTGTTTTGTTATATTAGGCTTCCATCCTCCCAGCCGTACGCTCTGTTTGAACTTTCACCTGCAAGTAATTTTCTTTACTTGACTTATATATCGGAGATTCCCTCCAATACTTTATAGTAAAAAAGATTTTTTTCTTTTTTTCTATCAATTATTTTTTATTGTCAAGAAAATGCGGCTCTACATAACCCTTCTTCATCATATTCTTGTAGTATTGGTTCACAACTTTCTGGCTGGAACGGATTTCTTTTACCTGTTTCTTCACACTTGTGAACTTCTGCTCCATCAATTGCTTATTTCTGGCTTCCTGTGCCTGAATTTCCATGCTTCTGTCTGTTAACGTGCGTATACAGCCTTGCATCTTAAGAATCTCATCCTGATAAATTTCCTTATTCGCCTGCAGTTCTTCACGTACTTTTTCATACAGTTTCTCAAAGCCGTTATCCAGCAGTTCTAATTGTTTTATGAGTTCTGACTTTTCTTCGACTGTCTTATCAAAATCGTCCGGATCCAAAGAAGGATTCTCCAATTCTTCTTTCTGACGCTTATTGATCTGTATGATGCTGTTTAAAACCTTCTCTTTCTTCTGAAGGCTTTGTAGCATGATTGTAATATACTGGTTGTCTGCCATAGTACCATTCTCCAATTAATGTGTTCTGCCGGTACGCATCACTTCTTTCCAGGTGTCACGCATGGTACGCAGATGTTTTAACACTTCTTCCATAATCTCTTTGTCTTTTTTCATATTAGCTTCACGAAGCCGGATCATGAGATAAGAATAAACCTCGTCAAAGTCTTTCGCAACCGGATATTTATGATCCAATGTGGATTGAAATTCTTCAATAATCCGTTCTACTTTGATAATATTCGTATGTGCTTTCTGAATATCCTTTTCCTCAATCCCGACGATTGCAAGATTGGCAAATTTAATTGCTCCTTCATACAGCATCAGTGTCAGCTCCGCCGGTGATGCTGTCATAATTTTGTTGTTAGCATACGCTGCATATCCCTGATTCGCTAACATAATACCCTCCTGGTCTTTATTGTGTATTAAGCAGAGCAGATAAATTTATATCTGCTCTGCTTTGTAATTCTCACTTTCGCTCATTATCTCATACATCAACCGCCAAATAAACCACTTAATGATGATGTCTGGCTGTTCAGTTTAGAAAGTGCCGTCTCCATAGAAGAGAATTTTTTATAATAATAATCTTCTTTGTCCTGTAATTTTTCTTCCCATTTCTTGATCAGATCTGTGTAATCACTGTACTCTGATGCCATCTCCTTATCATTATATACAGTATAAATACTGCTCAAGGATGAGGACTGCATTTTGGTATGAACTGACTTATATAAGTTATCTGCCAGTCCCTGCATGAAATTGATCACTGTATCCGGATCATTGGTGATTGCAGTCATCAGCTTATCTGCATTACCGGAAGAATTAGCATCATCTTCATCGCCATCAATATGATAAGCATTCTGCTGATTCTTTGGTGCATTCAGATATCCTAATGTCTTGATTCCAAAATTGGACAAATACATTTTCTTTCCGTTTACCTCAACCGCTCCGCTCATTGCAGAAGTCATAGCACTCATAAGGCTTTCCAGATTATCATCTCGTCTCAACAGAGAATCTTTAATCTTCTGCTCCCACTTCTCTACTTCTGTGTCAGACATTGCATCTTTTTCATCATCTGTCAGAGGCTCATAGCCTTTTGCGGAATCTGCATTGTACAGAGATGTGATCTCATTGATCAGGCTGTTGTATTGGGATAAGAAGTCTTTAATCTTATCGTAGATACCCTGTGTATCAGTGGCTGTTGTAATGCTGATTGCATTGGCATCTCCATCTCCGGTTACAACCTGTGCCGTAATGTTTAATCCATTGATTGAGAAGGAATTGGAGCTTCCTATATACTCGATTCCATTTAATGTAATCTTAGAATCGCAGCCGTCGATTTTCTTTGCATCTATGTTGTATTCAACGCTCGGATTGGTTGTAATGTCTTGAACAGTTTTTACCTGGCTTACGAAAGACTCAATGGCTTTTGTCTTCTCATCTCCGTTTTCCATAGCTGCAATATCTGCAAGCACCTGATTATCATCCATGATTTTCTGGCTGTCAGTCATTGCTGTTTTATTATCACTGATAATCTGTGCGTATTTGTTTACCTCCGCTGTAACCGCAGTTGATCCACCAGTTCCATATGCCGACTGGATATTGGCAATCACTTTTTCTCTGGTGTAATTACTGTCATCTCCTAATGTATCTGTTCCATTCTCATAGGAATTTACGGTGCCAATGTTGGTTGTCAATGTTGAGAGATATGTGCTCATCTCATCATCTGAAAGTGACATTTTCTTCTGTGCGCTCTCTGCTAATGAAGTATATGCCTTTGTTCCTGTCACAACGTCACTTAACTCTGCGCCTTGATTGTAAACTGTCTGTTTTGCTTTGGCTTTCTTATCTGCATCAAAGCTTACCTCTTTGGCATTTGCAGATTTTACCCAGGTTCCATCGTCAGCTTTCTCTCCGGTAGTCTGAATCAGCTTACCGTTTTCTTCATAATATTTGTTTCCGCTTTTATCGACATAGAGTAATGTATCATCCTGCGCATAAGTATTGCCATCTGCGTCGGTAATCTGATAGTAATTTGTTTCTTCCTCAGTTGCAGTTGTAGCGTAATAGCTTGTGTTAACCTTAATAGAAACTACATTGCCATCCGCATCTTTGTATGTGGCATTACCATCTGCATCCTTCTCGCCTGTAGCAGTATATTCTTTTCCGTCCTTGATAAGCTTGGTTCCGTCTACATCTGTACGTGTATAACTCTTTCCATTTGTATCTGTGTAAGTATTCACTGATTTAATGTATTTCTTATTGTCGCCTTCTCCATAAGAGAAAATGGTATTGCCATCCGCATCGCTTGTCTCAGCAGTGTAAATAGTGCCATCACTTGTGACAACTGATTTTGCACGATCTGTTGCAGACATCTGGAGCAGCTTTGTCAGTTCTTCCTGCTGTGTTGTATTTAATCCGCTCTTTTTAAATGCCTCTTTCATTGCAGAATAAGCAGATGCATAACCATAAGCTGCGCTTAAGTTACTATTCTCTGCACTTGCCTTTTTGTAGGCTGCCTGTGCATCCTGATAGGCTTTGATCGCTTCATTTACTTTTGCTGTGATACCTGACTGCGTTCCATCACCATAATACTGCATGTAGGTTTTATAGGTTGCGTCTGTCGCATCTGATTTTACATTCAGTCCCAATTTCGTCAACGCATTCGCCCCATCCACATTGCCACCGGTCAGTGTAAAGTCATTGTCCTTACCGGTATCTTTGGAGCTCACGAAGATACGTTTGTTGATATCATCATAGCTTGCATTCACGCCAGCTTCTTTCAAAGAATTGATAAAGCTGTTGACCGTAGTGCCCTGGCTGACTTCGATAGTCTTCTTTGTGCCATCACCTTTTGTCAAGGTGATCGTACCGTTTCCGCCTGTGTAGCCCAACTCAGCGAGTGTGGTTCCGGTTGTAGTGCTGTCATCTAATTTACCACCGGTCAAGTATCCTGCCTGTGCTACCTTAAGGATGTTGAGCTTCTGGGTACCGTTTGGCGCAGAGCTGCTGGCTGTAACCGTCGCTTTTGTGGAATCAGATACTTTGGTTGATTTCAAATTGTAGTTTTTAGAGAAACGCAGACTGTCCAAGCTTGTGTAGAAGCTGTATACTTTCGTATTCAGTGTCTTCCATGCATCCTGTTTCCAAGAGAGCTTGGTCTGTGCTTTTTTGTATTTATTGGTCTTGTAACTGTAAGAAGATACTAATGCAGAGATAATCGCTTCGGTATCTAATCCTGAGTTCAAACCTGTGATTCTGATTGGCATAATCCTGCTCCTTTCAGTTTTGTAACTTGTTTATATCATTTTCTGTTTTCATCTGTCACTTGTCTATTGCTGTTCCTGCCTTCTGGACAGTGATCTACAGTTTCTGATCTACTAGTAATCCTGCCATCTCCCAGACTTTTGCGATCATGTCCAGGGTTTTCTCCGGCGGATATTCTTTCAGGACTTTCTTCGTGTCTTTGTCAACGATCTTGATAGTGACACGGTTGGTTGCATCATGGATTCCGAAGACTGCCTCGGAATTGTGCGCCTTTTTATTGATCTCGTCAACTGCTTTCTTGATCTGGGAATTCTCAGAGATCGTCTGCTTTGCCTGACTGTCGTCCCGGTTTCCGTCTTTGCCGTTTTTGTCAGTCTCTTTCGTGTCGATCTGAATGGTTTTCTTCATGAGATCGTCAGAAGCTGCTGCGTTGGATGCAGTTTCCACTTTTGCCTGACTCTCTGCTTTTACATCTGATGCGGATGAACTTCCCGCGTAGGACATCCCTGCCCCTTTCATAGCCTCTATTGCCATTGTTCTACACCTCCGTGTGCATAAGCCTGTGTTCTTCCATGGTTGCGGTCCGGATCTCTGCAAATGCCGGAACACTTATTTTTCTAACTCATATATCGGTAGTTTTCCTGTAAAATTAATAGCTGTCATGCAATTTCCTGCGTTGTGCCGGTGCTGTTTTCTGATCAGGGTTTCATTTTAACAAAATATAGGATATAATTCAATCGCACCGGGAATTGAGCCCGCAATGCGTTTAAGATTTTTACTACTATAAGAGGAAAGGATATTGTTTATTATGTTATATATCATGAGACACGGAAAAACTGACTGGAATGCAGTCCACCGCCTGCAGGGAAGCGAAGATATTCCTTTGAACGAAGAAGGTCGCCAGATGGCGAGAGACGCGCGGAAAAAGTATGGAGATCTGCGATTTGATATCTGCTATTGTTCTCCCTTACAGCGTGCGCAGGAGACTGCTGAAATTTTTCTGGAAGGGAGCGGCACGCCGATCCTGACGGACGACCGTCTCCGCGAGATGGGATTTGGCATGTATGAAGGAACAGAACATGTCACACAGAAACCGGAATGTCCGGTATACACGTTGTTCCATGATCCTGTCCATTATCATGCTGTAGATGGTGCGGAAAGTCTTGAGCATTTGTATGCCCGCAGCGGCTCTTTTATCCACGATGTTTTAACGCCGGAATTTGTTTCCGGAAAAAATGTACTGATCGTTGCCCATGGAGCCTTAGACTGCAGCCTGATCTGCCAGTATGAAGAGATTCCTCTTGAACATTTCTGGGATCAGCTGCTCGGAAACTGCGAGCTTAGAAGATTAGTTTCATCAGCCAATGTGTGAAAACAGATACTGCAGAACGTCATCTGTGAATTTTATCGCATGCACACCAATGAATGTGGAGCCGTCTTCCTGCTTTTCTTCGCGGGAAACCTCCGCATACATGATCAGTGTTTCTGCCACAACGATCACCTGTTTTCCGAGAAGGCCTTCATGCCCCTCCGGCACACAGATTCCCATGCCTAACGGACTGATGTCTTTCACGTCCACGTATATTTTTTCCTGTGTATCGCAGATTACGACAACACCATTTGTCTTGTATTCTACCCTCGATATTTCTCTTCTTTCTTCCATGAGTACCCCCTGTTTTTATCATTTCTGTCCTGACTGCCCTGTACAGGCAGAATTGTCTGTATCAGATCGTCTGCATTATTCGAAGATCTCCTGTACATCATCCAGATTTCCGTCTCCGGTGAGAAGCAAGGTCACTCCGCTCTCCGCCTGGCTGATATCCGTGGTTGCCTCAACGCAGAGTTCACCGTTCTGATTATAAAGCGCCCACTGAAAATCTGTGATCTCCACCGGCCACTCTACCGGCATGGAAACAGACTGTCCATCTGCGATTGCACTGATATTGTACTGTTCGCCGCTGATCGGATCGATCACAGAAAACATCCCAATGTCGATGCCGCACTCGTTTGTGGCTGTGATGATGATGCTTTTACGTTCTGCATATTCAGAAGATTCTGTGCTTTCCACGGCTTCTACTGCCGCTTGGGCTGTCCCGGCTGCTTCCGTTGACTCTTCCGATCCGCCGACGGTTTCCGCAGGTTCTTCTGTCGTTTGCCGGCTGTCTCCGGATGTCTGCTCGGTGGCGACTGGCGCCTGATCCTGATGATCTGTTTTTCCGCAGGAAGTCAGGAGCATTATGCCAAGAAGCATGCTGATTATGAGTGTTTTCTTTTTTTTCATAGATTTTGTTTCCTTGTATACAAATTACGGATCATATTTTTCCTGTTTTCAGAATACTCCGTATTTTATTTTTTTGCAATGGATGTTTTAGAAAAGGCGCACCTTTTGGATGCGCCTTCCTGTTAAAATTTATTTTTCATCTTTCTGAGCTGCTTCTGCTTTTTTCTTTTTATTTCTGCGGTACATTTCCTCGCCGGTTACACCAAGAAGTGCAATGATGAGTAACCACCACCAGGACATTTTCTCCTGCTGTTTGTTTTCCACTGCGCCAGCCTCTGCTGCAAGTGGAGTTTCCTCATCGTCAATTGTCGTGCTCTCCTGTGCACCGTTCGCTGCAAGAGGTGTCTCCTCGTCCGCAATTGTCACATCTGTGTCAGCGTCCGCATCTGTATCAGCTGCGGCATTTGCATTTGCAACCGCTGCTGTTCTCGTTGCTGCCGCCGGTATTGCAGCTGCTGCAAGCGCTACCGGTGTCTCTGCGATCTCAACCGGTGCTGCAGCTGCTGTGGCTGTTGTAACGGTTGTGACTGCACTTGCCGGAGCCGCTGCTGTAGTTACAGTGCCTGCAGGTGTTGTGGCTGCGCCGCCCGGTGTGGTCTCAGTGCCGGATGGGGTAGTTGTGCCGCCCGGTGTCGTTGTGGAACCGCCTTCGCCCGGAGCCGGTGCAGGGGTGAGTTCTGTGATCTTATCAGCCAGTGTTTCTCCTGCAATTCCTAACTTATCTGTCAGGTCTTTTGCCATGTCCTCTGCCTCTTTTAATTTTATCTCTGCCGCGCTGATCTGTCCCTCTAACTCTTTTACCTGATCTGCTGTGTAGTTCTGGCTTGCAAGAAGTGCTGTAAGCTTATCCTTTAAGCTGTCCGCATCTGCTTTTGCTGCGTTAACTGCTGCCACCGCTTTCTCTGCTGCTTCAATGATTGTATCCGCTTTTGCTACTTTCTCTGCTCTTTCAGCCTCCGCTTTTAATGCTGCATCTTTGAAATCATAGAAGCTCTTTAAGCTTTCATGTCCCGGGAAACGATTATCATCTTTTCCGGTGAGCCAGATTCCTTCATTGATTTCTCCTGTTTTCTTATATTCATCATAATATTTGTTGCTTGTATAAGCTGTTTTTTCCTCTGCCTTGGCAGTCTGATTGTATTTCTGTGTTTCCACGGTCTGCGCACCAAGATCTTTGGAATTTTTCTGCTGATAAGTTCCGGTGTAGGAAACGGATAAGGTTGTGGAGCTGTTCTTCTCGTCAACAACTGCCTGATCCGTTGTCTTCTCTCCCTCTGTGAATGTGTCATCGGCATAATGGATTTTGATTGCTACGTTGGAGTTATGTTTTCCATTCCAGCCTTCATAACCGTTAATATGCAGATCTCCAGTTTTCAGGTTGTCTTTAATCTTCTTATTCTGGGAAACTGCATCTCCAAGAAGTTTTTCTGCATCTGCTTTTGCAGCATCATATGCCTGATCCTTTAACGCTTCCAGATTCGTATTGTCTGCTGCATTTACAGCATTTGTCTTGGATTCCACAGCGTTTGCTTTTGCAGTCACTGTCTGCGAATAAGTAATAACGATCGTGCCTGAAAATACGTTTTTATAGGCAGCAGAATCTGCACCCCAGTCTACCCATCTGCCGGAAGTATTTTTGTACTTATCTACAGCATTCACTTTTGCATTATCTGTATTAATACTTTCGATCTTATAATCGCCGCCAAGCAGGTTCTCTAACGCCTCTTTGTTGGTGAATTTAGCAAAAAGTTCCTTTGCTGCAATCTCAGCATTTTTCTTCTCGTATTTATCGTTATCATTATTGATTTTTTTCATTTCAACAACAATTTTCGATAAATCAATAGTTGTCGTAAATGTAGTTTTCTGGCTTACGGTCACATCTGCAGTCGCTGTTGCGCTCATGGACGTCTCGACATCTTTATCTCCGTCTTTCAATGCTGCTTTTTTATCGGCCAGATCCTTTTCTGCTGCCTCGACATTGTCATATGTCTTATCAGAAGATAATTTAGTTTCCGTGTATGTAATCTCGGAAACGTTTTGTTTTACCGTTTTGACCAGTTTGCCATTTTCATCCACTGAATAGGTGGTCTTTTTCTCACCGGAAGTTTCATATTGTTCACTGTTATAGTTATTGTTCACCTCAACGTCCTTAGAAGCTGAGTCGACCACATAGAACTGTCCACCTATATTTACGATTGTGTATACCACTCCGTTATTCTCATAAACTGCGGTATCCTGATCATTCTGAAGCTTATCTGCCGGGAAGTTCTCTGCATTGATATTGAATGCAAGGCTTCCGTCTGTGCCCTTCACATCATAGGAAACCACTTCTTCTGCCTTCTCGAAAATAACAAGATCATCGCGGGTATCGTTGAGCTTGTAGTTCAGATATACGGTTTGTGTGTCACCTGCCACATCTTTGTAAGTCACCTCACAATAGTTTTTGTTATCATTCCGATTCCAGGTCCACTTGCAGTCAACAAGTTCTCCCTTGGCAAGTTCCGGAATGTAGTAATTCTTAAGGATCACTTTGAACAGCTCATCTTCTTTTCTCCAGTTTGTGGAGGTATCCCCTGCACGTTCTTTTTCCAGAGCGATGATCTCAAGTGCTGCTTTCTGTGCATCGGTAAGCTCCGGAATTGCTGTTTTTGCTTCCTCTGCTGCCTCCTGAAGAGCCTTCGCTTTCTCCTGAACTGCTGCAAGATTTGCTGCGGCTGCCGCTGCCTCGGTACTTGCTTCGGCAACTGCTGTATCATAAGCTGCCTGTGCCGCCTTAAGCTCGTCTAACGCTGTATTGTATTCGGCTACTTTGCTGTCATAAGCTGCTTTGGCAGTCTCATACGCTTTCTGTGCATCGCCTACAATACCAGCTGCCTGATTGTAAGCATTCTTCGCATCCTCAATGTCTGTTGCAGAATCAATTCCGGCTTGTGCTTTATCAAATGCGTCTTGTGCTTCCTGCTGCTCTTTCTTTGCATCATCCGCAATTGTATTTGCCTCATCTGCTTTTTTATCTGCCTTATCAAGAGCTGCGTCGGTATCTGCTGCGGCATCTGACGCATCTTTTATGCGATCCATTGTTTTGTCAACTATTTCTTCTGCCACATTCACATCTGTACCGCCTTCGAATGTTCCGTTTGCGGTAGCATCCAATACGCCTGCTGCATCTTTTGTTGTCTGGTCTGCGCCACTGTCATCCGCAATTGTTGTATCAACTGCTGCATTTACCGCATCCTTTGCTGCTTCTGTTGTTTTGCTCGTTTCTTCAGCGGCTTTCTGAACTTCTCCCACCTGTTCTGCTGCAGATTTCTGTGTTGTTACAGTTGTTGTACTCTCTTCCGGTGTTGTTTCACTGCTATTCTGTCCATCTGCATCCTCAGCAAATGCTGCAATCGGAGTAGATAATGCCATCATTGCTGCCAGTCCGACCGATAATGATCTGATCACGTTTTTGCTGGCTTTTTTGGTTAATTTTACGCCTGTAGCGTTTTCCATCATTTCCTTTTTCATCTGTGTAAACCTCTTCCTTCCATTTTAATGTTTATCTCGCTGCACTTTTGCCAAGGCTGCAAAAAAACATATTTATCCTTTTTGTTATACTAACTATAACATTCAGGGCGTTACATAAAGTGTTATAAAAAGAACTAATTTTTGAAAAATCAGAGGTTTTATAGTAGTTCTTCTAATAAACGACGCAGCATTTATAATTTAGCAACGCTGCTCGGTCTCTTTTGTGTAAGTTGCAAGATATTCCTGGGCTTGCTGCGGAGTTATTGCAAGTTTTTTCTGTAAACGTTCTAAAATGGTTTTCTCTGAAAGACCAAATTCATATCCTGCCGCAATGATTTCTTCCGCTCTTCCTTCCGCTCTTCCTGCCTGTTCTCCCTCTTTCCATGTCTCTTCAAATACGGTAAACATTTCATTTTCTCCTTTCCGCTCCAATAATTGATAATCCAGTTTACTGTTCATTACACTTGTCACTGTCCTGATCACAGTTGTATCGACATGATTCTTTTTAACATAATGAATCGCCTGCTCTTTTCTTTTTCCAGGTGTCTCCCTTTTATTGATCAACATTCCCACTAAATTGAACAAGTCTCTGTTGTTGACATTATGTAACTTTAAATTATTATTTCCAGCCTCGATCAATATCATTTTATAATCATTTACATAACGACTGAATTGCTTGGGAATATCTAACATCCCATGTAATGATACTGCGCCATCCCACGGTCGTTCACCATAATAAATAACAGCCGTGATCACTGGTATAAATTTGTCTGTTTTTCTCATTTTAGACAAAAATTCATCCGAAGATAATCCCTTGCCATTCTTATACTTTACTGCATTATTATCATACTGCTTTTTGTATGCTCCATAGTCATAACCCATTATTCTCATAGGCATTGCGTAATGAATATGTTCCTGACTCTCCATCCCAAGCATCACAAAATTGATCCCATATCTGGTAGATTTCTTGCAAATTGCAATATTATCCCGTGAAGCTTTCAGTGTTTCTGCATAATTTTTATGCTCCAATATAGAAGATTCATCTGTATCTAAATCTTCTAATTCTTCCGGTCTGATAACCGTTTTTCCATCAAACAGAACCGCATTAAAAAAATCTGAAAACCGTTCCTTGTTTTCCCAATACTTTTTTAATACTACATCTGGTTTGTTATTTCTTTTTTCTTCTAACAATAATATTCTCCTTCTATTATACTATGTACTGCATTTTTCTTTCAATAATAAACTCATGTTCACTTACCATTTGCTATATAGTTGTGGATATTGGGAATCCATGCCGATCCAGCATATATGATTTCACTCATTTGATAAAAAAAGATTTTTGCTTTACGCATTTTTAGAGTAACGGATTGCTTATATTCTGTCAAGGGATTTAAAAAATTAAGCCAGAGGAATTTTCATGTTTTTCCTCTGGCTTAGTTTTTGATTTGTTTAATCTGTCAGATTTTCTTTCAAGGTCTTGCGCACTGCGCCCGGGCCTGCGATTTCTTTTACAAATAATTCTTCAATTTTCTCTCCGATACCGGCTTTGTAAAGATCGATGCCGAAAATATTTTCATTGGATAAAATACTCTTTAACTGTCCTGTATAGGATTCTTTCTCACCAAATTTTACATCTTTTAAGGCAGCTGTTAATTCTGCAAGCATTGGATCAGAAGATAATTCAAACTTTTCTCCCTTATCATCGACGCCAAGCAGATATCTGCACCATCCTGCAATTGCAAGTGGAATTGCTTTTAACTTCTTCGCATCCCCATACTGAGCCACATAGGCTTTGATCGTTTCGCCATAGCGAATGCCCACTTTCTGGGAGGTATCTGTTGCGATACGCTGCGGTGTATCCGGCATAAACGGGTTTGGAATACGCACATTGATAACTTCATCCACAAAAGCTTCCGGCGATAAGATACCCGGATCTGTAACCACCGGCATTCCCTCTACAGGACCGATTTCATGGACAAGCCTGTTCAGTTCCTCATCTTTCATTTCGTCTGCGATCAGGGTATAACCTAAAACGCATCCGTAGACTGCAAGTGCTGTATGCAGTGGATTTAAGCAGGTTGTAACTTTCATGCGCTCTACTTTATTTACAGTATCCCGGTCTGTCATATAGACGCCTGCCTTTTCCAATGCAGGTCTGCCATTCGGAAAATGATCTTCGATCACAAGATACTGTGGTCCCTCTGCGTTTACAAACGGCGCTATGTATGTATTTTTTGAAGTGATGACCGGTGCAATATCCTCAATGCCAAGTTCCTCCAAAGATCTGCAGACGGATTCTGCCGGTCTTGGGGTGATCTTATCGATCATTGACCATGGGAATGACACCTGATCTTCATCTGAAATGTAATTTACAAACTCGCCTGTTACATATCCTTTTTTCTCCCACTCTTTTGCCATAGTCAGAATGGAATTTCTTAATTTTTCTCCATTGTGAGAGCAGTTATCCATGGAAACTACTGCAAGAGGAGCCTTTCCTGCCTGAAAACGCTCGTACAGCAATGCGCAGACAACCGCCATTGCAGACACCGGTTTTTCAGGTCCGTTGTCAATATCTTTCTGAATAAATGGAAAATAATTTCCATCCACTCCCTTCAACGCATATCCTTTCTCCGTGATGGTAAATGAGATCATCTGGAGATTTTTATCGGAAAAGATTTCTTTTAACCGATCCCACTCCTCCGGCACTTCTGACTGCGCTTTGATTGCCTCTGCCAGAGAACCTAGCACCTTTTTATCCGTTGAGCCGTCGGCTTTTAATGTCACAGCTAAAACGAGGTTATCATACGGTCTGTATATTTTATCTACCACATCGAAATCAAACGTTTCCACACAGGTAATCCCTTTTTTCATCTCTCCGGAAGATATCAGTGTATCTGCGATCCCTCCGATAAAAATACGGAAAATATTTCCGGCTCCAAAATGTACCCACACCGGGTTTTTCTTTGTCTCTTCTGCCACTTTTTCAATATCATAAGAAGGAAGTCCGATTCCTGCGTTTTTCCACTGTTCTTTTTCCTGCAAACCCTGTAATGTCAGTTTCATCTCTGCTCTCCTTCCTTTTTTGCAGCTTCCCACAGTCCGCGAAGATATGCTGCGCCTAATGCACGGTCATAAAGTCCATACCCCGGCATTGCTTTTTCTCCCCAGATCATTCTTCCGTGATCCGGACGGATTGGGCCATCAAACCCATCTTCATAAAGCGCTTTGATAATGGCATACATATCAAATGTGCCATCCTCGCTGAGATGTGCGCTCTCCTCAAAGTCTCTCATTCCATCGTTAAATCTCAGGTTTCTGATATGTGCAAAATGGATTCTTCCTTTTAACATATGAATGGTTGCGATCAGGTCGTTATTTAAGTTTGTTCCATACGAGCCCATGCAGAATGTCACACCGTTATGTTTATTTGGCACCATATCCATCATTCGTTTTAATTTTTCCTGTGATGAAATGATTCTCGGCAGACCGAACACACTCCAGCCCGGATCATCCGGGTGAATTGCCATATTTATATCATATTTGTCGCAAACCGGCATGATCGCTTCCAGAAAATATTTCAGATTCTCAAAAAGCTGATCCTCATCGATTCCTTTATATAATGCAAATAAATCCTTGATTTTTGCCATTCGCTCCGGCTCCCAGCCCGGCATGACTGTTCCATTCATGTCATCTTTGATCGCATCAAACATTTTCTCCGGGTCCATTTTATCAATTGCATCCTGATTATATGCCATTACCGTAGAACCATCTTCTCTCACACGGTCAAGTTCTGTTCTTGTCCAGTCAAATACCGGCATGAAGTTATAGCAAACCATATGGATATCTGCCTTTCCGAGATTTTCTAATGTCTCTATATATGCCTGGATATCATGGTCTCTGCCCGCTCCGCCTGTCTTGATCGCATCGCTGACATTGACACTCTCAATTCCTGCCAGATGAAGGCCTGCGTCCTCAACCTCTTTTTTCATTGCAAGAATTTCATCCAGATTCCACACTTCTCCCGGCATTTTATTATATAATGTAGTAATGATCCCGGTTGCATAGCGTGTCTGTTTTATCTGTTCCAAGGTGACGGTATCATAATCTTTTCCGAACCATCTCATTGTCATTTCCATTTTTCTGATCTCCATTTCTATCTGTTATATTCAAAAACAACTGCGAAGTTTTAACCTGAATCAAAACTCCGCAATCACTGATTTATCCGAGGAAAAAGTTCATCGGAACCGTCACAAGAGACGGGAACAAAACCATAAGCAGTAATATCACTACCTCAGCCAGAAGGAACGGCCATATCGATTTTACCATTCTCTCCATGTTGATCTTTCCTGCGCCGCAGGCAACATTTAATACTGTTCCTACCGGTGGTGTAAGTAAACCTAAAACCGTCATTAAGATAAATACCACTCCAAAATATGCAACATCGATTCCTGCTGCTTTCACTGCCGGCAGTAATACAGGTGTCAGGATCATAATGGTAGGCGTTACATCCATGGAAGTTCCAACAAGGAGCACGATCAGGCAGATAATTAGCATTAATGCTACTGGATGCTCAATAAATGGTGCTAAAATTCCCGTAACAATGGATGGAACATTTGCCACTGTCATCATCCAAGAAGATACCATTGCTGCTGCAGCAAGAAACATGATTACAGAAGATGACTTTGCCGCAGAAACAAGGCATTCCATCAGCATGCTGATTTTTAATTCTTTGTATACAAACAGTCCGATCACTAATGCATATACTGCTGCGATAACTCCAGCCTCTGTCGGTGTAAATTTACCACTGCGCAGTCCAACAAGAATAAACACCGGAAGAATCAATGCCCAAAGTCCGTCAAGCAATGCTTTTGCAACCTGTTTTGCAGACTGTCTCTCTGCTTTTGCGAGGTTGTCTTTTTTCGCAATAAAGAACCATAATACACACAAAGCACCTGATAAATATACAGCCGGTGCAATACCACCCATAAATAATTTTGTAACGGAAACACCTGCCTGCACGCCAAAGATAATCATTGGTACAGACGGCGGCATGATCGGCGATAAAATATTTCCTGCTGCGATCAGTCCGGTACAGGTATCACGCTTATAACCGGCACGTACCATCATAGGAATGAGGATCGCTCCAAGGAATGCAGTGGAAGCAACAGCTGATCCGATCATACTTGCAAATAAGAGAATTGCCATGATTGCAACATAGCCCAGTCCGCCGCGGACATGTCCGATAATCGCATTCGCTGCATTTACAATACGCTTTGTAATACCGCCGCGGTTCATAAATTCACCTGCCATGATAAAAAACGGAACTGCCATCATGGAAAAGGAATCTGCACCAGAAAATAAATTCTGTGATAAAATCTGGGCATTAAAGCCATTCAGATATAACATCATACAAACACCACTGAATAAAAGTGCGAAGCAGATTGGAAGTCCAATCAGCATACCACCGATCAGGGCAGCTAAAAATATTACTAATGTCATGTTATTTTCCTCCCTCTTCTCTCAGTCTTCTTGCATATTCTTCATCCGAAAGATTCTCTGCACCATCTTTTGCCTCTGCAGCGATCTCATCATCATCCGAAGTGCTCATCGTAACAATCTCTGATATTTCAGATGGATTTTTCAGCGCATGGACGATGTTTATCACCGCCATGATCGCAATTGCCACGCCTGTGATGATTCCAGCAAAATATAATACAGAATATGGAATCCCGAGTGCTGCTGTTCTTGAGGCGGTATTCTGTGCCACCATTTTTTCAGAACCCCACACTAAAATAATCATTAAGATCGCAATAATTGTCTGGGAAACAATATACATTACTATCTGCACCTGCGGCTTCATTCTGCTGATGAGTGTATCCACTCCCAGATGTGCATTAGCACGCATTGCACTGATTGCTCCGATATAGGTAACGTATACAAAAAGGTATCTTGCCAGTTCTTCTGACCATGTCAGCCCGGCATTAAAAAAGGTTCGAAGTACAACATTTAAAAATACAAAGAACACCATTAAGCCGGTAAGAATACCTGTAAAATAGTCAATACCTTTGAATAGCTTATCTACTAATTTGTTCATAGTCTGCTTCTCCTTACTCTACTTTAATGTCATCTACCATTTTTCTGACATCATCTACCCAGTCATACTGTGCATTCAGATAATCGTAAACCGGCTGTATTTTCTCTTTCATCGCTTCTCTGTCCTCATCGGAGAGTTCTGTAACGATCAGTCCGTTATCTTTCATAAACTGTTTATCATCTGAAAGCTGCTCCTCATATAAATCCCATGCATAGTCTGACGCTGCCTCCGAAGCCTTTTCAAACGCTTCCTGATCTTCTTCACTTAAACTGTTCCAGAATTCCTCACCAGCAAACAGCTCCAAGGATGCAATGATATGATTTGTGTCATAAACATAATCCTGAACTTCATACCAGCCTTCTGTCTTTACCGTAGCAAGCGGATTATCCTGTCCATCTGCCACTCCCTGTTCCAATGCAGTAAACACTTCACCCATATCCATAATAACAACATTAGCTCCAAGACTTTCGGCAAGTTTTACATGAATTGGATTGTTTGGCATTCTGAGCTTCTGTCCGTTAAAATCATCAAGGCTTTCCAGCTTCTTATTAGATGTAAACACTCTGGCTCCATTTGGATACCAGGAAAGCAGCTTCAATGGCTGTGTACTCTCAAGGTCTTCTGCAATATATTCACCCAGTTCTCCCTGATAGCAGACTCTTGCGTGTTCCACGCTGTCAAACAGAAATGGAAAATCAGGGATTGTCATTTTCGGTGTTTCAGACCACATGGTTGTTCCGACTACGCACATTTCCACGATTCCACTTTTCGTATAGTCATATGTTACCTTTTCGCTTCCAAGTACACCGGAATTATAAATCTGGATATCATAACGTCCATCGGTCGCCTCTTCCACCATCGGTTTAAACACATCTGTCAATGCCTGTGCGGCTGGTGTCTGATCTGATACACAGACCGCAATTTTTACTAATTTACCTCCACTGTTTTCACCGGTCGCTGAGCAGCCTGTAAAAAGTCCTGTCATCATTGAACCGATCAGTAATGCACTTGCGCCTCTTTTAATCGCCTTTGCAAGTCCCATAATCACTTTCCTCCTAAATGAAATGTTTGTAAGTTGTTTCTGGCGTTTTGTTTGTATGCTAGTATGGTAGTTCATTTGCTTATTTTTTTCAATATGTATATTTTAACATATTATCATCCTGTTTTTTATGCATATTGCATAATATTACTTTGTTTTTTCTTTTTTATTGACTTCTTTTTTCTTTTATGTAGAATACTAGTATGTAAGTTGTTTTGTGGCATTCCTAAATAATCAATCATCTATTTCAAATTAAGATAAGGAGACTATTATGAAAGCCGTACAAATTGTAAAACCAAATGAATTAGAAGTAATTGACGTTGAAAAACCAGTTATTGATCCTAAAAATAATGTATTAGTAAAAATGACCGCTGCGGGAATCTGCGGATCTGATGTTGGAATTTATCATGGCACCAATGCTGCAGCTACTTATCCGCGTATTATCGGACACGAAATGGTTGGTGTCGTTGCAGAGGTTGGAGATAATGTTTCTTCTTTAAAAATAGGCGACCGCATTATCATCAATCAGGTAACAAGCTGTGGTCACTGCTACCCATGTTCCAAAAACCGTGGAAATGTATGTGACAACCTCAAAGTAAGAGGCGTACATATTGATGGTGGCTACCGCGAATATATCGCAGTTCCAGAATCTGACTGCTATCTTCTTCCGGATTCACTCTCCGATCAGGATGCCGTTATGATCGAGCCGACTACCATCGCTATCCAGTCCTGCACCCGTGCTGAACTTGAAAAAGACGACATGCTTCTTATTTATGGTGCTGGCGCACTTGGAAGCTCAATTTTAAAAATTGCACATACAATCTGCGACCATATCATTGTAGCAGATATTATGGATGACAAACTCGCAGAAGCCAGAGAACACGGCGCACAGTTTACGATCAATGCCGCAACTGAAGATTTTCAGGCGAAGGTGTTAGAATACACACACGGCAGAGGCGCCACCGTCTCTATCGATGCCGCATGCGTGAAAAATTCCCTCTTATTACTGCTTCAGGCTACCGGTAATGCCGGACGTGTTATTACTATGGGATTTTCCACCGCTCCGACCGAAGTAAACCAGTTCCTGATCACTTCCAAAGAGCTGGATGTGAGAGGTTCCCGCCTCCAGAATAAAATGTTCGGAAAAGCAATTGATATGATCAAAGAAGGTACTCTTGACCTGAACAATTCTATTTCGCATACATTTCCGCTTACAAAAGCGCAGGAAGCTTTTGATTTTGTTGACAGCAGAGATCCTTCCATCCGCAAAATTGTTTTTACTTTTGATTTTTAAAAATTATCTGGCAAAAGTTTTTATTTGATAGTATACTAGTATATTATTAAGGAAATGGGGAGAAAAAATGGTCATTCTTCAAAAAGAACGCTCTGAAAATTCCAGATCTTATGCTGTCAGAGTGCTCTTATATAACATCATTCATCTGGAATTGCAGCCCGGAGCCGCTGTCAGTGAAAATGAGCTTTCCGCCACACTGTCCTTGTCAAGGACACCGGTCCGCGAAGCTTTGATTGAGTTAAACCGCATCGGTCTGGTTGAGATCCTGCCACAGCGCGGCAGCTATATTTCAAAAATTGATTACAATATTGTAGAAGAATCACGTTTTTTACGGCTTGTAACGGAAAATGCAATTTTAAAGCTTCTGTGTGATAAGATTGCAGATGCTGATATGGACGCCCTTGATTATAATATAAAAAAGCAGCAGCGCAGCCTCGAACAGAAGGATCGAGAGACTTTTCTGGAATTAGACAATGAATTTCATGAGCTGTTGTTCCGCGCTGCAGATAAAATGTGGTCTTACCATATTATCAAGGAACAGATGGTTCACTTTGACCGTCTCCGCTCCCTTTCCACAAAATCAAAGCAACACGATTATGTATTAAAAGACCACGAAGATATTTTGTATGCAATCAGACGACATGATAGTGAAATGGCAGAAATGCTTATGACCCGGCATTTAACCCGGCATTTATCGGAGAAAAAAGAATTGCTAACAATGTATCCTGATTATTTCACAAATAATTAAGACTGCCGATCATATAACCGGCAACTTTTGAAAAGACTGTCCAGAAATTGGCAGTCTTTTTCTCTTGTTAATTTCCCGTTTTTAGGGAAATTATGTTTTTATTTCTTGTTTATTTCCCAAAAATATCATATTATAGGAAATATAGAATAATTGCATATGCAATGGAGGGCATTATAATGGATAAAAAATTTTTGAAAGCAAAAGATATTGCCCAGCTTTGGGGAATTACTCCCCGGAGGGTAAATCAGCTCTGCACTGCCGGTTTTATTAGCGGTGCATACAAAGAAGGAAGATACTGGTTGATCCCTTCTGATACAACAAAACCGGAAATCCTTCGAAACAAACAAACCCCACCTTTGTCCGGCAGATTACTCCCATGTCCGGTTGGAATCACTTCGTATAAAGAAGTTTCCAAAGAATGCTATTATGTCGACAAAACGCTTCTCATAAAAGATATAATTGACGACCACAGCAAGGTTTATCTTTTCACAAGACCGCGCCGTTTTGGGAAAACACTTACCATGGACATGATCCGAACCTATTTTGAAAAAACATCCACAGATACATCCATATATTTTTCAGATAAAAAAATCTGGAATTGCGGAGATGCTTACAAGCAGCTTCAGGGGACTTATCCGGTCATTTTTCTGTCTTTTAAAGATGCACATCAGACTAACTGGACTGATATGTACCGCAGTCTGTGTTTTACCTTAAAAGAAGAATTTCTTCGCCATATAGAACTTTTATCAAGCAAAGCAATTAATGAATACGACAAAAAATACATTCACAATCTCATAAATGATGTCGCTGATTCTACCGATTATCAGTTTGCTCTTGGCAAACTTTCTTCTTTACTTGCCACACATTATAACCAGAAAGTTATTATTATTATTGATGAGTACGACACGCCAATCCAGCAAGGACACTTATATCATTATTATAATGAAGTTGTCGGTTTTATGCGGAATCTTTTCTCCTCCGCTTTAAAAGACAATGAGAATCTGGAATTTGGCATTTTGACTGGAATACTCCGCATTGCAAAAGAAAGTTTATTCAGTGGTTTAAATAATCTTGTTGTAAACACGATTTTGGATGACAAGTACTCAGAGTATTTCGGTTTTACCGTAAACGATATATCAAATATGGCAGCTTACTATGGAATGGCAGAAAAACTTTCAGAAATTAAAGAATGGTATGACGGTTATCTCTTCGGAAATACAGAAATATATAATCCGTGGTCTGTGATTAATTATTTTAACAATAACTGTAAACCAAAGGCTTTCTGGTCCCGAACAAGCGGCAATGAAATTATTGGTGAACTCATCCGCAGTTCCGACAAAGAAGTGTACGAAAGTCTCTCACTTTTACTGCAAGGAAAAGAAGTGCAATCCATTATTAATACGGATATTATTTACCCGGAGGTAAATGCTGATTCTGACACAATCTACAGCTTTCTGCTTGTCGCCGGATATCTGCGTGCCACAAATGTGATCAGTGAATTTAATGACAACCCGATTTGTTCTCTTAAACTGCCTAACCGAGAGATAAAAAGTGTTTTCCAGAAAGAGATTTTGGATAATTATAATACCTTGTTTAACGGCTCCCTGCTCCGAGATTTCGAACTTGCTCTTCGAACAGGTGATACTACTCTTTTCACTGACACCTTGCAAAAATATCTCTTGCAGTCTGCCAGTACTTTTGACACTACAAACGAAAATTTTTATCACGGAACTGTTTTCGGAATGTTGGCAATACTCTCAGACCGATATTATATCTCTTCCAACAGAGAATCTGGCGAAGGGCGTTTTGATATACAGCTTGAGCCAAAAGATAAATCCCAATTGGGCTATATTATTGAATTTAAAGCTGGAAAAAACCTTTCAGATACCGAACTTGCTGATTCTGCGTCAAGTGCGATACAACAGATCCAAAGCAAAAAATATTCTACCGACATGGAATATCATGGTATAAAAAAGATTGGACTTTTTGGGATTGCATTCAGTGGCAAACGTGTTGCAGCTAAATATGAAGAAATACAACTCCATTCATAAGACACATCCTCTCATAATTCTGAAAAACTAGGGAATCAGGATTATGAGAGAATTTTTTGTCCAAAAATTGGATCCAGAAATTGGCAGTCTTTTTCTCTTGCATTCTTTTTCCGAATGTGGTATTCTCATTTTATCGAACATATGTTCTATCCTATTCTTTGATTAGAGGAGATCACATCCAGATGAAAATCCAGCAAAATATGTCACTGATGGAAAAACTTACGATTCTCTCAGACGCTGCAAAATACGATGTCGCCTGCACGTCAAGCGGTGTGGACCGCGGTGGTGACGGCATCGGCCTTGGCAACTCTATTTCCTGTGGGATCTGTCATACTTTTTCCGCAGATGGACGGTGTGTTTCCCTTCTCAAGATTTTATTTACAAACGAATGTATTTTTAACTGCTCTTACTGCCAGAATAATTGTAACTCCGATGTCCGGCGGGCTGCCTTTACCCCGGAGGAAGTCTGCGAACTGACGATGGAATTTTACCGGCGGAATTATATTGAAGGTCTTTTTTTAAGTTCCGGCATTATGGTAAGCCCCAACTATACGATGGAACTTTTATACCAGACCCTTTATAAATTGCGCACAGCGCACCATTTTAACGGTTACATCCATGTGAAAGCGATTCCCGGCGCTGATCCTCTGCTGATTGAAAAAACTGGTTTTCTGGCTGACCGTATGAGCATCAATCTGGAACTGCCTACCGCAGACAGCCTGAAAAAGCTTGCGCCCTGCAAGTCGAGAAATACTATCCTGAAGCCAATGCGCATGGTTCAGAACGGTATTACGGAAAATAAGAATGAAGTTGCTCTTTACCGGCATGCCCCGAAGTTCGTACCCGCAGGACAGAGCACACAGATGATCATCGGCGCAACCCCGGAAAACGATTACCAGATTGTGAGCATTGCCGAGAATCTGTATCAGAAATTTGATTTAAAGAGAGTGTTCTATTCTGCCTTTGTGAATGTCACCCACAACAGCAATCTTCCTGCACTGCCCGGCGGTCCGCCGCTCCTGCGGGAACATCGTCTGTATCAGGCAGACTGGCTGCTCCGCTATTATAAGTTTAAAGCCGACGAGCTTTTAAGTCCGGAGCGGCCGGACTTTAACATTTTTCTCGACCCCAAGTGTGACTGGGCGATCAGGCATCTGGAATATTTTCCGGTCGAGATCAACCGTGCAGACTATGATACGCTGCTCCGTGTCCCGGGTATTGGCTATAAGTCTGCCAGCCGCATTGTAAAAGCAAGACGCCACAGCACCCTCAATTTTGCCGATCTCAAGAAGATAGGTGTTGTGTTGAAACGCGCTCTTTATTTTATCACCTGCTCCGGCAGGATGATGTACCGCACGAAGCTGGAAGAAGATTATATCTGCCGCAATCTGATGGGCGATAAGACGCAGATACCACGTGAGATCCGTGAAAGCGGTTATCAACAATTGAGCCTGTTCGATACCGGCTTATCCACGGAGCCGCTTCCGCTGTCGTAGATAAATGTAAAACTTTTATTTCCCTGAATATTTTTCTCAAGACAGGAGACATTATGCATGTATTTATCTGTGAAAACACACCAAACGGAATATTGACCGGCGTATACGATGCCTGGGAATTAAAGATTCAGGAAAGATGCTCCCACGCTGATATTTATCTGGTATCCGGCCAGCCGGATAATTACGAGCTGTTTTGCGACTACCACACCGTCGCACCATCCTCTGAAAAAGCCGGAAAAGTTGTTTCTACGCTAAACCGGAAGCTTGGACACGATTTTTACGAGACAATCCTTACTGCTATTTTATCCATTGATCTTTCCGGCAAGAAGAAGATGGACAAAGCGAACGCCGTGTATCAGACGATCGTTGCCGCACTTTATTCACCAAAGGGTGCCCGTGTATTGGATTCACTGAGTAATCCTTATATTTACCGTGTCTTTGAATTGTCCAGAGCCACAGTCTCCGAAGCCCACCACCTGAAAGGTTTTCTGCGCTTTTCGGAACTGCAGAACGGTATTCTGTTTTCCACGATCCATCCCAAAAATAATGCCCTGCCAATTTTAGCAGAGCATTTTACGGATCGTTTTCCGCAGGAAAATTTTATGATTTACGATGAAACCCACCAGCTTGCGGCAGTCCACCGCGCCGGAAAGAATTATATGCTTGTAGATGCTTCGGACATCAATACCGAACTTCTTCAGAACTATTCTGAAAATGAAGCAAGATTCCAGAAACTGTGGCTGGCCTTTTTCGACAGTATTGCGATTGAAGCACGCACCAACCCCGAATTACAGGCACAGAATATTCCGAAACGGTTCTGGAAGGATGCTGTGGAATTAAGACACTTTTGTGAATAACCTTACCGCATTCTCCTCCGTCACACGCTCGACCTCCTCCGCTGTGATTCCTTTTAATTCTGCGATTTTTGCGATCACAAACGGAATATTGGAAGAATCATTTCTCGTGCCGCGGTGCGGTTCCGGTGTCATGTAAGGACAGTCCGTCTCAAGTAAAATGCGCTCCAATGGGATTGCTTCCACTGTCTCTTTCAGTTTTTTTGCGTTTTTGAATGTGACGACGCCACCGACACCGATGTAGTAACCCATTTTGATAAATTCCTGTGCCATCTCTCTGGAGTAGGAATAGCAATGGATGACACCCGGTATCTCCTCTGCGTGAACCGCTTTCATCACTTCCATAGTATCGGCTGCTGCATCTCTGGAATGGATGATCACCGGAAGGTTGGTTTCCCTGGCAAGTTCCATCTGCCGTCTGAACCAGTAACGCTGTGCATTCTGCACCTCCGGCTCTTTATCCCAGTAATAATCCAGTCCGATCTCACCGATCGCAACGGTCTTGGGAAGAGATGTCTGCTCTTTTAACCAGGCAAATGTCTCTTCATTCAACCCGCTGATGTCACTTGGATGTACGCCCACCGCTGCATAAATGTAATCATATTTTGCAGCAAGTTCCAGAGTTGTCTTTGTTGTCTCTATCGAAGCCCCGACATTGATGATCCTGCCGATCCCTTTTTCCGGCAGGGAACGGATCAATGCTTCACGGTCATCGTTAAAACTTTCATCATCATAATGTGCATGTGTCTCAAATATCATAGCTGCCTCTCTGTGTTATCAAATCATTTTATTTTTTCTGTGCACGCTTCCGGCGTTTTCTTATGATCAGTACGATCAAAAGCAATACAACCGCTGCACCGCCGCCGGCATAGTACAAGGTGTGATCTGCCGCCGTATGTACCAGTGCAAACGCTGCCTCATATGGAATGTCTGCCACAAGGTAACTGCCGTCCTCTGTGGTTTCTGCCAATGTCCATGCATCGCTGCCTGTTTCTCTGTACCAGATCTGATTTTTTCCTGAAGTGTCCGGCACATAAAAATGTGCTTTTACTGCATCATATATTTTGTCATGCAAGTGTTCAAGACTCCAGTTGTAAGCATACACGACATCTCCGTCCGGCAGATCTGTGTCACACTCTGCCATCTGGATGGAAGTGTCATCATAGAATTTCCCTTCCAGAAGAAAAACTGCTTTTTCATTTTCTGTATCGGAACTTTCACTAGCTGTATCTTCTGTTTTTGCGCCGTTTATCACTTCCGATCCCACGATACTCTCTGTCCAACGGCTGTACTCTGCCTCCACCGTTTTATTTTCCGTCATTGGTTTTCCAACCAGATCCTCCGGCCAGACTGCATAGTAACCATCTTTTTCCGGAATCTGTGGAAGATCAGATTCACTGAAGCTTCCATTATATACGATTGTCTTTACAATATCCACATTATCTTCTGCCCTGAAAGTTATCTTCACTTTATGGAATCCTTCCGGAATATTCTCAAGTTTCATGACCTCTTCATAACTTTTTTCATCTGCAATCCCCGCATAGTTGATGTTGTCAATTCCATCAAGGTCATCGCCCACAAAAATGTTACCTTTTACCTCGCCCTCTTCAGACACAGTTCCTGCGATGCTTCCCAGACCTTCCCCATCACTTGTGATCGTAGATGCAGAAACACAGTTTTTCACGGTATATCCGCTTCCGACAATGCCTCCGACATAATCCTTTGCATTTACATTACAGAGACTGTAACTGTTGGAGATTGCACTGACACTGTTTCCTGCAATGCCTCCGGCATAATCCCCGGTATCAGATTTCACAGAGCCATAACTTTCACTTCCATAGACCAGACCAAGTTCTTCTAATCCGGTAATACCACCGACACTGTTTTTCTTTGAAGTCACTTCCCCATAGTTGCTACAGCGGATGACAACATTATTCACGGTAGAACGGAGTGTAATGTCCGTAGAATCTGTAAGATCAGGATCAAACTCCGGATCGAGATCATATTCAATGTTCATCGTTCCGACAATTCCACCCACATTGAGATCGCCATTGACCATTCCGCGGTTTACACTTCCTGAAACAACACCATCTGTATCTTTTGCACTGGCTGCGGACGAGATATCTTCCATATACTCCTCATCTCCTGTCACCACAGAAAGCGTATCTCCAACCGTATTCTGAATGCTTTTGATCTGCTTACTGATCTTCTGCACATCATTTGTGACAGACTGGATTCCATCATCCACTGTGTTCGTCAGCTTATCAATATCGCCGTTCGTATCTTTTTCTTTTATCTGATTGGAAATATCATCCACAAAATCTTCTGCCGTTTTATTGGAATCGGAGATTGTTCCACGAATGTTGGACAGATTACTGTTGATATTCTGCCATTCTTTTGAAACCGCCTCTGCCTGTTCTTTGTTTAAAATATGATTGTTTCCCTGGATACTATCTATTTTATCCAGAGAATTATGAATATTATTCATGTACTGCTGCGCTTCCGGGTTTGATTCCCCGATGGAATCTGAGAGGGAACCCAGAGATTCCGACAAAGTTTTCGAAGAATTATCGTACTGCTCCGACAGATTGTCCACATAGGTCTTTGCTGCTGTGGAGGTATCACTCATGGTCGAAGCAATGTTGCTTAAGGTCGTGTTGATGGAACTGACCGAATCCTGCACCTGATTTACCTTATCATCCAGATACTCCGATTCTATATACGGCTCCGCCTGACCGACAATTCCTCCTACATCTTTTCGTCCGTAGATTTCCCCTTCATTGTGGCAGTCGATGACTTTTCCACTCTGGCGTCCGGCAATTCCACCCACGTTATAACCCGTGTGTGCAAAACCGATTTTTCCCTGATTGATGCATTCACTGACAATTCCAGTCGAAACACCCACAATTCCGCCAATATCATTCCGGTCTATTACACGCCCTGTGAGATTTAATGTACCAATGTCAACGCCTCCAATATCCATCGTGGTTTTCAGCTCATCTGTATTGATGCTGCACTCCGATGTACACTCTGACACAAGTCCTTCGTTATTTCCAACGATTCCTCCGGTCTGATTGGTGGCTGTCACTGTTGCATTGCTCCTGCAGTTTACAATTTTTCCGGTCGGTTTGTTGATCCCTGCGATCGCTCCGACTGCTGTTTTTCCATTGACAGTTCCTTCAAAGGAACAGTTCCCGATCGTACCATAGTTCACACCGGCAATTCCGCCAATATTTTTACAGCTTCCCTCTGAAGTGATCTTACCGGAGATCTTCAGATCATTCACAACTGCGCTTTTACCCAGATAACGGAAAAATCCGTGATCCGAGCCTTTTACCTGCAGCTTCACATTACTGATCGTGTGACCGCCGCCCTCAAAATCCCCAGAGAAATATGCAACACCATTGAAATCAACCTTCGAAAGATCAATATTATGGGTAAGTTTTACCGTTTTTCCAACACTCCAGCTGTCATACTGACAGTTCTGTAAAAATTCTTCAAATGCCTTTTCATCGGCAATTTCGATGATCTGATTTTTATTTTCTGCCGTATCCGCACTGGTTGTGCTGTCTTTTTCTGTGGTTTCTTTTGTACCACTGCTTTCCTGTGAGGTGGCAGCCTGTATGGTCAACCGTCCGTTTCCTGCCAGAGCAGAAACGGTCAGTGTCATGGAAAAACACAGGGCAAGTACTTTCATTCTCATCTTTTTCATGACTTTTTCTCCTCCTGCTCTTCCTTTGCGGCTGTCTCTGATTCTGCAGCCACATTTTCATCCTGCGTCATTCCCGGCAGCATTGGATTTTGTGTATCGTCATGTGTGACTTCTCCATGTCTGCCCGGTATGTGCGAATCTAACGACACTTTCATCTGTCCCTGGAATACACCGGAAACATCTGCATCAATCTCTCCCTGTACATAACCTTTTACATGTCCGGTCACCCTCACTCTGCCGGCAACCTCCTTCTGAGGACGTGAAATATTCATGGCAAGGGCTGTCTTCTCAATGATAAAATCACCAAACAGCAGGATCTGCGGCAGCACAAAAAGAACCAGAATAATGGATATTAACGTACCGCGTCCCAAAGCCACACCAATGGAGGCAACCGTCGGATCGGATGCAATCTCACCGATCAAAAATCCTGCACAGGTCAAAATCGTTCCGGAAGTAAAAATAGTTGGAAATGCCTGATTTAAAGATTCAGTAATCGCATCTTTGATCGGCATTCTCTGTTTCAGATCCATGTATCTGCTGGAAATAACGATTGCATAGTCGATCGTTGCACCCATCTGAATTGCAGACACGATCAGGTACGCAATAAAAAATATTGTCTGTCCCCTCATTGCCGGAACTGCAAAGTTGATCCAGATACTTCCCTGTATAGTGAGTACCAGAAGCACCGGAAGCCCTGCTGACTGGAACGTGAAAAACAGGATGATCATAACAAATAGTGCCGTCAATACGCTGATCACGATATTATCCGATGCAAAGGAAGATTCCAGATCATGGTCACTCGTGGAGTTTCCTACCAGAATGACATTGTCTTTTCCAAAATATTTCGCTGCAATACCCCGGATCTCATCCATCGCATCGTAGGTTTCCTGTCCTTCCGCCGGAAGTGACAGATCTAACACAAATCTGGAATAGTCATCTCCCTGCAGCTGTAATTGCGCATCATGCAGCGTGTCATATAAGGACGTAAGCTGATCGTCAAGATCTGCATCTAATGTCACATATCCTTCCTGATACTGGTCATACAGGAACAGGAACATATCAATGATCGGCACCTCATAATCATCAATGCCGGTAAATACCGGACCATACTGCTCCTCATTGTATGCATATGCTGTATACAAAATCTGTACAACTTCTACATCCAGATCCGTCAACTCTGCAAACTGTCTTGGGTTCAGCTTATCCGTCAGCATATAATCATCATTGATCGCCACATTTGCAAGTCCCAATGCCGAGTTTACATAATCCAGTTTTTCAATTTTTCCCAATACCTTTTTCTCGGAATCATAATCCCCTTTTGGAACCATGACAACCAACTGATTGCTGGCACCAAAGGTATTCTCAATTTTTTCACTTGCAATTTTCGATTCACTCTTTTTCGCGCTTACAATGGAATTCGTGTCATATATATACTGGCAGTGATTGGATTCCCAAAATGCAAATACCAGAAACACGATAAAAACCGGCGGAATGATGTATTTGGTCAGATTTGCAAATTTACCTACAAACGTAATTTTTGGTACATAGCATTTGTGATGGGTTTTATCAATTCCTTTTGCAAAAATCAAAAGCACGCCCGGCATTAGGAAGAAAACGGAAATCAGGCTGAGTATGATCGCTTTTACCAGAATGATACCCATATCGTAGCCCAGCCGGAACTGCATAAACATCATCGCAACCATGCCGGAAATCGTGGTAAGGGAGGACGAGCTGATCTCCGGGATCGCCTTGGAGAGTGCCACTTTCACCGCTTCCTCTGCATCCAGCGTCTCATGTTCTTCCATGAAACGGTCACACAAAATAATGGCATAATCGATTGCCAGTGCCAGCTGAAGCACGACAGCAATGGAATTTGTGACAGAGGAGATCGTTCCAAACCAGTAGTTTGTACCCATGTTTAAAACAGCTGCCACGCCAAATGTGATCAGTAATACCGGGATCTGCAGATATGCTTTTGTGGAGAGCATCAACACCGCAACAATGATAACAACCGCCAGCACAAGAATAATATTCATATCCTGCGAAAGAGACTCTGCACTGCGCTCCTCCTCACCGACAGAGGAAGAAACATAGACATCATAACCATCCAGTGTCTCTTTTACTTCCTCAAGCGCATCTTTGCTGATCTGTTCATCCTCCGTTCCGTCAAACGTCACACTAAACAGCGCATCCGCACCTGTAAAATGATCCTTGGAATCATCAAATTCAATCTGCTTCACGCCCTCAATATTTTCCAGATCGTTAACCAGATCTTCCGCCTGCGCATAGGTGATATTCGAGACCATGACTTTGGCACTGCCATAAGTTGTGAACTGCTCCTCCATCAGTGACAGCCCGATCCTCGTTTCACTGTCTGCCGGCAGATAGGATGTGATATCCTGATTGACCTGCACCTTATTAATAGAAAGAACACTGTAAATCATTGCCAAAACAAACAGAATTTCGATTGCTTTCCGCTTATTTACAATAAAGGAAGCGACGGTAAGCCAGAAATTCCCTTTTTCTTTTTCCTGTTTTTCTTCCATATTCATCCTCTTTCATGTTACATCTGAATCATTTTTCTTACACAGCAAAACAGCAGTTGTTTTACCGCTGATTCATTTCACTATACTTAACATTGTGTTGATTATTTTATACTGCATTATTATAATAAGGGCATCTGGTTTACTCAATAAACATATTTTTCAAAACTGTTTGTTAATTGACATATTATGTACACTGTGTTGATTATTTCAGAAAATTTTTAGGATTATAAATTTTTAATCATAACTCCAGAAAAAATACCAGACAATAACATCACATTTTATATGAAAGGATCTCACATTATATATGGAAACAAAAACGGACCGCCGTATCAAGCGTACCCGCTATCTGCTTGTACACGCACTCACCTCCCTTATGCTGAAAAAAAGTATCAAGGATATCACCGTAAAAGAATTGTGCGAGTCTGTTGACATCAACCGCGGCACTTTTTACCTGCACTACAAAGATATTTATGATATGTTGGAGCAGACCGAGCAGGAGCTTTTAGAACAGTTTGAGCAGGTCTTCAAAAATTATCACCCGGATCATACTCCGGATTTTCCTTATCCGCTGTTTGTCGAAATTTTTCAAATCATTGACCAAAACTCTAATCTGTGCTGTGCACTGCTGAGTCCCAATGGCGATATTTCTTTTTCTGTCAAGATCAAGAAATTGTTTGAACACCAATACATACACGAATGGATGGTTGCGCATCATTCAGCTGATTTTCTGCCAACTTATGAATATTTCAGCAATTTTCTCGTTTCCGGCTGCTCCGGTCTGATCGAGTCATGGCTGGCTCATGGCAAAAAGGAGACGCCGGATGAGATGGCAAGTCTTATCAGCAAACTGATTTCTACCGGAATGACATCTGTCTATCCGATACCTTGCGGACAGTCTGATGATCTGTAGAATTGCAGACCTTCATTTTGTATATTTTTACTAAACTTTTGTATTTTTTATCAATTAAAGCAAGTTTTTGTTTCCTTTTCACACAAAATCATATATACTTATTACAGAATACTGGCTCCGGGGCAACGCTTCGGAGTTTTTGCTTCGCAAAACAAGAAATGCAAAACAAGGAGGCAAAATTCCTCTGCTCCTGCAGCAGCAGTCGCATTTTGCTTCGCAAAACAAGGAGGAATTATGGATTTTGTTGGTACTGTCTGGGCGCTGCTTCCGCCGGTGATCGCCATTGTGCTTGCGCTGATCACAAAGGAAGTTTATATGTCGTTATTTATTGGTGTCGTAACCGGAGCTCTTTTATATACAAATTTCAGTCCGGTTGGAACGATTGAGGCAATTTTTGAAGTTATGATGGAAAAGCTGGGGGATTCGTGGAACGTCGGTATTCTGATTTTCCTCGTATTTCTTGGCATTATTGTTGCATTGATGACAAGAGCCGGCGGCTCTGCCGCTTACGGAAAATGGGCAGGCAATAAGATCAAGACCAGATCCGGTGCTCTGCTTTCCACATTTGCGCTCGGTGTCGTGATCTTTGTCGACGATTATTTCAACTGTCTGACCGTTGGAAATGTCATGCGTCCTGTCACCGACAAGCAGAAGATTTCCCGTGCAAAACTGGCTTATATCATTGACGCAACCGCAGCTCCGATCTGTATTATCGCACCGATCTCAAGCTGGGCTGCCGCAGTCACCGGATACACAAACGGAGATGGTTTCTCTCTGTTTTTGCAGACAATCCCATTTAACCTGTATGCATGGCTCACCATTCTGATGGTGATTTTTATGGGTGTGACCGGTCTTGATTATGGTCCGATGAAAAAGTTTGAAGAAAATGCTGCAAAGGGTGATCTTTTCTCCGGCAAAAATGATTATGAAAATGTAAAAGAAAATATTATTTCCGCAAAAGGAAAGGTGATCGACCTTGTTCTTCCGGTCATTTTCCTGATTGCAAGCTGCATTATCTGCATGATTTATACAGGTGGATTCTTCGAGGGTGAGAGCTTCATCAACGCTTTTGCAAACTGCGATGCATCCATGGGGCTTGTGATGGGTTCCTTCATTACATTAGTGTTTGTGTTTTTGTTATACCTGCCACGCCGCGTGATCACATTCAGTGAATTTGCCGAATGTATTCCGCAGGGATTTAAGATGATGGTTTCTGCGATCCTGATCCTTGTTCTGGCCTGGACGTTAGGCGGTTTCTGCAGTACAAAATTAGAAGCCGGCGCCTTTGTGAGCAGCATGCTCTCCGGCAATATGACTGCAACCTCACTTTTCCCGGCTATATTATTTCTGGTTGGAAGCGGACTTGCTTTTGCAACCGGTACTTCCTGGGGAACGTTTGGCATTTTAATTCCGATCGTTACCGCTATGTTCCCGGAAACAGATCCGATGCTCGTTGTCTGCATTGCAGCCTCCCTTGCCGGTTCTGTCTGTGGAGATCACATGTCACCGATCTCCGACACAACGATTATGGCCTCTGCCGGAGCGCAGTGCCACCATGTAGACCATGTGTCCACACAGCTTCCTTACGCCCTGACGGTCGGTGGCTGCTGCGTGATTGCCTATCTTGTTGCCGGATTCACAAAGAATGTATTCCTCACAATGGCAGCCGGTGTGATCCTGCTTTTTGCCGTGCTATCATTCATCCGCTACAGACAGGGACATAAATAAATTTGCAAAAAATATATCTTAATTTCAGAATCTATTTTATAATATGGATAGTATTTTACGTATCAGTGATTACTTAAAATAATGAACTCAGGAGAAATGGAATATGAGCAGAGGTGTATTAGGAAAAAATAACTGGGCATTAGTCCTTCTGATCCTTGTCGGTGTTGTGTTAGGCGGTCTTATCGGAAAGTTATGTGCGGGCGTTCCTGCTTTAAGCTGGCTTAGTTACGGCCAGAGTTTTGGATTTGTCAATCCAATGGTGTTGGATCTGGGGATTTTGGTTCTGACATTCGGATTTACGGTTGATATCACAGTAGCCGGTATTCTGGGGATTGTGATTGCAATTATTATTTACAGGTTATTGTAAGCTCATGATGAAACGACAGATGTAATTCCAATACATCTGCCGTTTTATTTTTTACATAATTTTATATATCCTGTTTTCTATTCTGCAATAGCCACTTCCAGACCGGAACAACGCTTACGTGAACTCCTTCATAGTCAAGTTCTTCCTCTTCACTATTTGTAATCAGTAAGCAGGTTGCATCACCAATAAAGTTTTTTAATTTTACAAATGCTCCGATTTCCCGTTCCCTTGTATCTATCTGGTCTAAGACCTGCAGGCTTACCTGAATTGCAAGTTTTTCTTCTGGAACATAAAAATCAATTTCAACGTTTTTTTCAAAATAAAATACATTTTCCCGTCCATAACGTCGAATCAGTTCTATTGCGACCAGGTTTTCCAACTGCGCTGAACTGCAATCCATAAGCATAAGCCCTAACAAGCCGGTATCCATAAAATAATATTTTGGCGAAGTCTCTTTTTCCACCAGCTTTGCCGCATAATTTTGCAATGTGAACAACATATAAGAGTCCATCATATAACCGACATAATTAATCACTGTCTGCTTTCCGAGTACTGCTCCTGCACTCTTTAAGATGTTGCTCAGCCTGTTAAAGGACAATGGTTTTGTAACTGATTCCGCAATCTTCTTCAAAATCAATCTTACTGCAAAATCATTAGTTATTTTATTTCTGGTTATAATATCTCCCAGATAAATGGTCTGGTAAATGCTATTTAAATATTCCCGCTTGTTTCTGATATCGACCAATTCCGGAAAAGCACCGTATTTTACATACTGATCACACATTCCAACTACTTCTGCCCTGTCTTTTGTGCTGAGCACTTCCAGATAATTTTTATCCTTCCCCTGTGCAGCCAGATATTCCGGGAACGAATATGGATATATATCTACTATCATAAATCTACCGCCAAGTGTAGATGCAATTTCACTGCTTAGCATCTTGCTGTTGCTTCCAGTAATATGAATTCTATATTTCATGTCTGCTATCCGGCGGACAAACTTTTCCCAGCCTTCCACGTTTTGAATCTCATCCAAAAAAAGATATGGTTTATTGTCCGCGCCAGACATTTCGAGTCCGATTTCCAGGATCAGGTTCAGATCGTCTGCTGACAGTTCCAAAAGTCTTTCATCTTCAAAATTTACATAAACAATCTGTTTGAGAGGAATTCCATTTTCCTGCAAATGCTTAATCTGCTGATACATCATATAGGATTTTCCAGTTCTTCTAATTCCAACAAAGCAATAATTTACATTGTCTTCCAATGGATAGTCTCTCTTTATCATTGGATTATTTAAATAAGTTTCCTTTTGGTCAATCATAATCTGCTTTAAATAATCTCTGTTCATACGGCACTCCTTTCTGTCTGTAAGACAATTTTACCATTATTTCGTTCTGTGTATAAGACAATATTAATATATTTTTGTTCTATGTGCAAGACAATATTGATATATTTCTGTTCTGTGTACAAGACAATATCGATATATTATCGTTCTGTGTATAAGACAATATTGTCAAATTATTGTTCTGTACGCAAGACAAAATGGTTTCATGAAAATTCTCATGAAACCATTTCTATTCTTTCAATTATATATTTTGTCCTGATGATCCGGTTATTATCCAAAATAGAACATCTATCACACAATCTTCGGCAGATACTCTGCCAGATACTCCGCAAAAATCCTGTGGCTGTCAAGGCTTAAGTGCATCCAGTCATAAGGATACATCTCAATGCCCGGTATGGAACCGGCATCTATAAAATGACATCCTAACCGGTCTGCAACATCCTTAAATTCTTTGGCAAGTGCTCTGGAACGCTCCACACATTTGTCACCCATCTCTCCTGCAACAGCCGTTTTTGCATAATCCGGGTGGATTGGTGGCGGAGCTACCAGAAGAATATTCGGTTTATTACGCCATGCAGCATGCGTGTCGATTGCTTTCTGTGTCAGGCGCTCCAGACCTTTTCCGATGATAAATCCATTTGCATTAAACCGGTCTTTTGTATCATTGGTGCCAAGCATGATGATGACCAGATCTAACGGCTCATGTGTCATCATACACGGATAAATTGCATTCAATCCGCTCAACCCTTCAAAAACCGGATCCTCAAAAGATGTGGTCCGTCCACTTAATCCTTCCTCGATCACATAGTAGTCATCGCCCAAATTTCTCTGTAAAAGTTTTGTCCAGCGCTCCTCTACAGTGAAACGTCCTCCGGTTTTGGAATTATATCCATGAGTGTTGGAATCTCCAAAACATAATATATTTTTCTGATCCATTGTCTCATCCTCCCTGTGCTGTCATCTAAAAAATCTTTTTCCAAACAGATATATTGTACACGATCATCTTACTGCGCAAGTAACTTTTCCGCAAGGCTGACCGCTCCCATCATGCCCGCCGTGTTTGCAAGCTTTGCAGGAACGATCTCCACGATTCTAAGTCCCGGTGCGATCTGCGCTTTCACCTTCCGGTTTACCTCCGAAAGCACATACTCCTGCGCCATGATGCCTCCTCCAAGAATGATCCTGGATGGATTGAAAATACAGCATAGCGTTACAAGACCTGTGCAGATATCGTCGATCCACGCATCAATCTGCTCTTTGATCTCCGGTCTGTCCTTTGCCGAAAATATTTTTTTGCCATTATCCAGAGCGCCATCGACTTTTTTTACACGTCTGACCAATCCGGTCGTGGAAGCGCACCGCTCATAGCAGCCCTCCAGACTGTCCGTTCCCACCTTTTCTTCCGGGTGGATCACCATTCCGCCAAAGCTTCCGGCAGAAAAAGAAGCCCCCGGGTAAACGTTTCCGTTCATCACAATGCTTCCGCCGACACCTGTTCCATAGGTCAGACATAAAAAATCATCGCATCCGGCACCTGCTCCCATGCGGAGTTCGCCAAGAGCCGCCGCATTGACGTCATTCTCCACTGCGGCAGGCACACAAAATTCCTCTTCCATGATCTGCTTTACCGGCATGCCTGTGTAGCCCGGAATATTGCTGTTCGCATAAAAAATGCTTCCATCTTCCGTATTCACTTCCCCGGCAGTGCTGATCCCGATCGCTTCAAAATCGTGATAGGAATGGATCAGTCCTTTGACACGCTCCATCAGTGCCGCTCCACCTTCCGATGCGCACGTCTCTGTCTCACGCAGCTCCACGAATGTCTCTCCGTTCCAGAGACCGGACTTGATCATTGTTCCCCCGATATCCACAGCCACAATTCTCATAATTTCTCCTTTTTTACTTTTCGATCGCTGCCACAAATCTTGCCGTGATCTCAGCCGGTCTTGTGATCGCACCGCCGACTACCAGTGCAAAAGCTCCTGCCTCCAGTGCCTTCTTTGCCTGCTCCGGATAGTGGATATGTCCCTCTGCGATGATCTTTGCCGGGCATTTTTCGGAAAGTTCATGGATGAAATCAAAATCGATGTCATCACAGCCCTGTGTCTCCGGTGTATATCCGCGCATGGTCGTGCCGACAAAATCGGCTCCGGCATTGGCACATGCGATTCCTTCCTCGATGGTTGCGCAGTCTGCCATCACAAGCTGCTCCGGATATTTTGCCTTGATTGCCTCGATAAACTGTGCTGCCGTGCTTCCATCCGGTCTTAATGCGCTTGTTCCCTGTACCGCAAGGATATCCACACCGCATGCCACCAGCTCATCCACTTCTTTCATGGTAACCGTGATGTACATCGGTGTTCCCTCATAGTCTTTTTTAATGATACCGATGACCGGAAGGTCTACTGCTTCCTTGATCTGTGTGATGTCACGTACTGTGTTTGCACGGATTCCGACTGCTCCGGACTGTGCTGCAGCCTTTGCCATCAAAGGCATAACGCCGCCTTCTTTTGTATACAAAGGCTCGTGCTCCAATGCCTGACAGGAAACAATTAATCCGCCTTTTATCTGATCAAATAATGCCTGTTTATCCATTTTATTTTCCTCCTGCAATTACATCTCAATTTTAACAACTGCTTTTCTCACATGTGTGTGCGATCCGTTTTTGCAGCTTGGTTTGTGAAATTCTTCCGGCAGGAATAAAGCAAAGCTTCCGTCCCCCAGCGTTCCGCCACATCTGCTCCTGCCTGCCGCAAGTCCGCAGTCCGAAGCTTCCTGAAATGTATCTGTAAATTCTGCCTTGTCTGTCCACTCCCAGTATTCACTTCCACTGATATCAATCTGCAGATCTGCATAACGTTTATGATATTCATACTCCGCACCTTCTGCCTCCCGAAGGTCTGCCTCCATGACATTAACAAAAGCCCTTTCTCCGTCAATCACCGTTTTTCCGTCTGGAAGTGCAGTCAGATCACATTTTTTCAAAAAATCAATGACGGTATCCATGTTTTTATGTAAACCACGATACTGTTCCAGATTCTGTAAGCTGTCTGTAACCATTTTGTATCTCCTCCCGAAATTGTCCTGTAACTCTTATTCTTAATTTCAAATCCGCACATTGGCAACTGTATCATTATTTCTACAGATACAGAAATAAGCCGAAGCAGTGCGTACACCCCGGCATATTTCTGTATGTATTTCTCTTATTATAATTCTTTGATCGCTGCCTCGATCATCTTCTGAGCCTCAACCACAACAGCCTCATCTTCCGGTGCTAAAGGTGCAAGCGGCAATCTGACGCTTCCAAGCTTCAGTCCATACATTCTGTGTAAAATCTCTTTCATGACTGCGTAAAGATTTCCTTTTGCCTCGCACATCTTGTAGATGATCGCATCTGCTTTGTACTGGATCTTCATTGCCTCTGCAATATTATTCTCGCGGATGAGCTGATCCATTTTTACAAATAATTCCGGCATAACTGCATATGTTCCACCGATTCCTCCGTCTGCACCGATCGCACGTCCGGATACGAACTGTTCGTCCGGTCCGTTGAATACAACAAATCCATTCTCGCCACGTTCTTTGATACCTTCTGCCTTAAACATCTGGATATCCTGCGTCGGCATGGAAGAGTTCTTCACTGCGATCACATTCGGATTCTTCAACATTTCTTTTAAAAGGTTCATGGATAATGCCGTTCCTGCGAGCTGTGGAATGTTGTAAATAACAAAATCAAGATCCGGTGCTGCTGCGCTCATTGCATTCCAGTATTCTGCGATTGCATACTCTGGCAAATGGAAATAAATTGGTGGAATCGAAGCGATCGCATCTGCTCCAACGCTCTGCGCATGTGCCGCAAGTTCCACACTGTCTGCCGTATTGTTGCATCCTACATGCGCAATGACGGTCAGTTTTCCTTTTGCTTCTTCCATGACTGCTTCCAGCACTTTTTTCCGCTCCTCCACATGCTGGTAAATACATTCACCTGATGAACCGCCAACATACACACCCTTTACTCCTTTTGAGATCAGGTGGCGTGTCAATGCTTTGACACCCTCTGTTGAAATTTCTCCTTTTTCGTCATAGCATGCATAAAATGCCGGAATGACTCCCTGATATTTTGTAATATCTTTCATTTTATCTTCACTCCTCTGTTAGATTTTTGTCCTATTTTTTATACCGCCCTTCTTAAACAAGAAGGATAGTTTGTCAGCCTTTTACAGCTCCCATTGTAATTCCTTTTGTAAAGTATTTCTGGAATAACAGGAACACGATGATGATCGGCAGGGCTGCCAGTGCCGCACCAGCCATGATCAGACCGAAATCTGTGGCATTTTCAGCCTGCAACTTGGCAATACCAAGGGAGATCGTCAGGTTGCTTGTGCTTGATAACATGATCAACTGCATGAAGTAATCATTCCAGCTGTTGATGAATGTAAAAATCGCCAGTGCTCCGATACCCGGTTTGATCATCGGTACTACAATCTGTAAAAATGTCTTTGCCTCACTCGCTCCATCGATCTGCGCTGCCTCCAGCATTTCAGAAGGCACACCCTCCGAGAACTGTTTCATCAAGAACACACCAAACGGCCATCCTACAATCGGGAAGATAACCGCCCAGATCGTATTATATAAATTCAGACTTGACATCTCACGAAGTAATGGGATCAAAATAACCTGTTTTGGTAATGCCATTGCACATACGATCAGTGTGAAAAGTAACTGCCGTCCCACAAATCTCTTCTTTGCAAGCGCATATCCTGCCATGGATGCTGTGATACAGGTAAGGATCATGGACATGATCGCCATAAATACGGTATTGATCAGCCAGCGGACTGCAGCCGGCACCGTCGGTCCTGTCAGTGTCAGTTTCAAATCCCTGCTTCCTGTGATCAGGCTGCTGAATGGAATATTGAACTGGAACAGCGGTGCGGTCTGGCGGCTGAATAACTTCTGATAGTTTGCCAGCGTCCACTCTTTTGGCCACCAGATCGGCGTTGTGGAGTTGATCGCTGCGTTTGTCTTAAAGGAACCTGTGATAATCCAATATAATGGGAAGGTAAATAATATTGCCAGTATCACAATTACAACAATGCTGATGATCTTGTATGCAGAAGGATGTTTTATACTATTTTTGTTTTCCATATCTGTAACCCTCCTCCTAATCATTCGAATTTCCAAGTTTAAACTGGATTGCGGACAGGATCGCGATCATAATTGCAAGGACAACGCCCATTGCATCGCCGTATCCGTAACGGTACAGTTTAAATGCGGAATAATAGATGTAATACATGATCGTGTCTGTACTGTGGTTTGGTCCACCGGATGTCAGCAGCTGGATCAGTGCAAAACACTGGAAACTGTTGATCGTTGTAATAACAACAATATATAATGTGGTCGGCATAATCTGTGGCCACTTGATCTTCCAGAAAGCCTGAAGGCTTGTAGCTCCATCTACATTTGCCGCTTCCACCAAGGATGCATCCACATTACCAAGTGCAGATACATAAAGTACGATTGGCTGGCCAACGGAAGTTGTAAGCAAAATCAGTATGATACATGCAAGTGCATAACGCTCATCACCCAGCCAGTTGATGTTCTGGTCGATGATCCCTGTCTTTGTACCAAGGTAATTGAAAATTCCATAGTAATTGTTAAACATCCACTTCCATACAACGGTAACTGCTACGGAACCAGTTACAACCGGAAGATAAAATATAATTCTGAATAAGGAGGTTGCCCATCCTTTCAGATCTACGATCACGGAAGATACCCATAAGGAAAAAACACATGTGATCGGAACGGAAACCACTACGATAATAAGAGTGTTCTTCAACGCCCCAAGGAAAACTTTATCCTGAAATAATTCTTTATAGTTTGCAAGTCCAACAAAAACATCCGCAGAATTCATTGTTGAATCAAAAAAACTGGTCCACACACATAATACAATTGGAAAAATTACAAATCCCAGAAAGAAAATCAAACTAGGAAGTAAAAAAAGATATGCAGCGGTCGTTTCTTTTCTTACCAATACACGGCTGCGCTTTGATGGTTTTACTGCTGATTTCAAAGAAAACACCATCCTTTCCATAACTTTTTGGCTAAAAATCCCCTCCTCCGGTATTCCTGCGAGGAGGGGATCCCACTTATCATTTATTTAGTTGCTATATGAACTGCTTAGTTACCTGCTGCTGCGTTTGCTGTTCCAACGAACTCATCAACTGCTGTCTGGACATCAGCACCGCTTCCAACCTGCTGAAGCATATTCCACCAAGCTGTACGAGCTTCTGCCCAGCCTGGAGTTACCTGATAGTAGTCACCAAGGTACTGCATTAATGTACTGTAATCGCTCATTGTCTGAACATCACCGTAAAGACCTGTTAAATCTTTGCCTTCTACAGTATCACGTACCGGGAAGTATGTAGAAGAAAGAACTGCGTCTGGTGTTCCTTCTGCACTGTCTGCCATGTATTTAATAAAGAGTTTTGATGCTTCGATCTTGTTTGCATCTTTGTTATCAAATACACCAAATCCCCAGATACCGCCACAAAGTTTTGTGTCTGTTGCTTTCTCAGATGGGAATGCCATGAAAAGGATCTCATCGCCATCGTTTGTAAGTCCTGCATCGTTGTTGTCAGCGTTTAACTGCTGTGCAATGTTCCAGCAGAATGCTACATTTAAAACACCCTGACGGAATAAGTTGATCTCGTCACCACCTGCGATAGAAGCATCAAATCCGATTGCTTTGGAATCAACAAGTGCCTGGATTGCTTTTACGTTCTCAGCGGAATCTGCTGTATATTTTGTGTGATCTGCGTCTGTGAATGTTCCACCGTAAAGGTTGTTGATGAGGGCTCTTGTTCCCTGGTCACCACCCTGACCACTACAGTAAACAGCGCCTACGGTCTGTCCTGTGTGAGCATAAACAGCGTCCATTGCTTTGAAGAAATCATCTGTTGTCCATGTATGGTTCTCAGCGTCTACATACTGCATAGCGTCAGCTTCCTCAAATACTGTTTTGTTGATCGCCATACAATGTGCTGTCATACAAAGCGGATATTCATAAGTAGCTCCCTCTTTGTTCACACATGCGGATAATACAGATTCATAAATTTCTGATTTATCTGTGTCGTCCAGGATGTCGGATAAGTCAACCATCAATCCTTTTGCTCCCCAGTTTGCAACCAGACGTTCCGGTCCTTCCATGATAAGGTCTGGAGCCTGTCCACCTTCGATCGCTGTATTTACCTGATCATCACCGTTTGTGTAATCAAGATATTCCACTGTCACATTGATTCCCGGATACTCCTTGTTGAAATCCTGGATCAAGGAATCAACTGTCTCTGCATTGCCCCATTCACCGATTGGATATGTCCATAAGGTAATGTCTGCCGAAACATCAGAACCGCCTGCCTCTCCTGCTTCTGCGGTCTCTGTTGTCTGAGTTTTTTCAGGAGCTGTTGTTGTGTCACTGTTTCCTGTTGTCTCAACTGTTGTTCCACAGCCTGCTAATAAGCTTGCTGCCATTGCTCCCACCAGTAAGGTAGCCAAAACTTTCTTTTTCATATTCTTCTTCTCCTTTTCTTAAAAGATTCTATCTTTCGAAGTAATTATATTTTAGAAAAATATTTTCATTTTGTCCATATACGTTTTGTACTAATTTCATTTTGAAAATATAGCACATTTGCACATAAATCTTTATTTATTAGCTTTTAAATAGTGCTAAGTGTATGTTTTATACCTACAATTCCGCATATTCATCCATTTTTCTTTTGTTTTCGTATGAAAATATTTTTCATTTTTATGTTTTTATCTTGCAGTACATTTCATTTTGACATATACTTTTATATAGTAAATATTAATGTGTTTCTGTAAACGCTTGCTTACGCAGTAAAACACAGGGTAAACAGTGACACTCGCTTCATTTTACAGGGGATTAAATTATGATTAATAAGAATTTCTGGGATCTGCTTACGGAAAAGCAGGATTCACTCACCAAATCAGGTACGATCATCGCAGATTACCTGACAAAACATGCCGAGGAAGCGCAGTTTTTATCCATTTCCTCACTTGCCAAGGCATGCAATATGGCAGAAGCCACCATTTACCGTTTCTGTAAACAACTCGGATTTGAAGGTTATAATGAAATGAAGATTTCACTTGCGCAGGCAAATGTGACACCGACACCGTTTTCTTCCTATTCTTTAGATCCATCCATGTCGACATCTTCATTATGTGATAATGTATGTGCTTCTTTTCAGGCGGCGATCAGTAACACTATGAGCGTTCTTGATTTTGACGCAATTGACGAGGCTGCGCTTCTCTTGCAGCGCGCAACCTCCGTTTACTGTCTCGGCCAGGGTGGCAGCCGGGTTCTGGCAAATGACATCTGGGTGCGCTTCGCCACGATCTCCAATAAATTCCGCAACTGTGGTGACAGCCACACGCAATTGATCGCCGCAAGCCTCATGGGCCCAAGTGATGTCATTTTATTCGTTTCCTACTCGGGCTCCACGCACGACATGATGGACACTTTATCCGTTGCCAAAAAGACCGGTGCGAAGATTATCCTCATCACGCACTATCCGGATGCACCAGGCACAGCACTTGCAGATGTCGTCCTCCTGTGCGGCGCCCTGGAAACACCATTGGATGGCGGCAGTATCCCGGTCAAGGTCAGTGAGTTATTCGTTGCCGAATCGCTTATCATGCGTTATCTGCTCGACAACCGCGAGCTTGCAAAAATCGCCCGCGATAAAACCAGTGTTGCCATGGTGGCAAAGTTTTTGTAAAACGCAAATAAAAGAAAAACCGTGCAGACAAAATATTATGTTTCTGCACGATTTTTCTTTTTCATTACATTCAAAACCTGACTTGTAAAAAACTTTTATAGCATTTTATTTCATCTCAGATAAAGCATCCTCATCTGCAACAATAATTACATTCGGATGAAGTCTTAAAACAGAGCCAGGAACCTGTGGTGTGATCGGTCCGTTTACGACTGCATTTAATGCTGCTGCCTTATCTTTTCCGCTGACTACAAGCAGGATTGCTTTTGCGCGAAGGATAGTTCCAACACCCATTGTGTAAGCCTGTTTTGGAACGTCATCTGCGCTTGCGAAGAAACGTTTGTTAGCCTCGATCGTACTCTCTGTCAGGTCAACAACATGAACATCCTGTGGGAAAGAATCACAAGGCTCGTTAAAACCGATATGTCCGTTACGTCCGAGTCCTAACAGCTGAAGATCAATTCCACCAAGAGAATCAATCAGTTTTTCATATCTCTCACACTCGTTGACACTGTCAAGGTTCATTCCGTCCGGAAGAAAATGATAATCCGGTCTGATGTTGACTCTGGAGAACAAATTTTTGTTCATAAAATACCAGTAACTCTGATCATTTTCTTTTGGAAGTCCTTTGTATTCATCCAGATTTACCGTTGTGATCTTAGAGAAATCCAAGTCTCCTTTTTTATACCAGTCTACTAACTGGTCATAAGTTCCGATCGGGGTAGATCCTGTTGCAAGTCCAAGTACACTGTCATCTTTTAAGATCATCTGTGCTGAAATAATGTTTGCAGCTTTTCTGCTCATGTCACGATAGTCTTTGGTTCTGATAATTTTCATTTTCAATCTCTCCTATCTGTCTTCATTTCCGCGCAATGTGCGCTGTACTTCTCTCTGGATCTTCTCAATACGCATACGGTCGTCATTCACATAGGCTGCATACAAAATATCAATCATCAAAAGCAGTGGAAACTGCGGTGAAATCAGATTTCCATGATTAAGATGCTGCAGAGAAGGAACCAACAATACTTCATTGCAAAAATCCTCATAGGTCTGCCGGTTTTTCCCCGTAATAAGCATTGTCCTTGCCCCCTGCTGAAAACCTCTGTCGAGCATATACAAAATCTCTGATTTTGTACCGCTCAAGCTCAGCCCGATCATCAGATCATGCCGGTTTAAAAAAACAGACTGCATCCTCATATCCTCATTATCCCGAAGCGCTGTCATGTCTATACCGATCCAGCGGAATCTTGTCGCCATTTCCTCCGCCGCCAAGCCGGAACTGCCACGTCCGCAGACAAAAACGCGTCTCGCCCATTTCAGTTCTGTCACGATCCGGTGAATCTGTCCTTCATCCAGCAGACTGTAAATCTTGTTCAAAAGATTCTGATAGGTTTCTAAAACCAGTCTGGACTGCTGCTGCTCCACAGCAGATTTTTCCACATAGGAATTACGAAATTCATACGTGAACTCCCGGTAACCGCCAAAACCACATTTTTTTGCAAAACGTGACAGCGACGCCACGGAAACGGAAAGCTCTTTTGACACTAGTTCTGCCGACAGCCGCTCCGGTCTTGCCTGCTTTAAAAAGTAATCCGCGATATACCGCTCTGTCTCTGTATACTTTTCATAATTTGCTTCAATGATCGGAATGATCGACTTTGCATATTCGTCCATGTCTGTAGCATAGCCTCCTTGCAGTTTATTTTCAATCATTATACACTTTTTAGAAAGTATTTTCACTAAAATAGATCACTTTTTCCAATTTCCATGCGAAAAAATCCGCCGTTTTTTATTCACAATGACGAATCCACGGGAATGTTCTTTCATAGAGAATTTTCTTTTATATAAGAAATCCGCTCGTCCACCTGCGCAAATGTAAGGACTGTCACCGGTCTGGCGTCCAATAACTAACTGCCTCTTTCCGATTGTATTCTGCTTTTTACCGGTATAGCTCCTTCAATTCAATTAAACTGCGATTTTCCCGTTCCTCGCACGCAAACCCGGATTTTGAGAAAAATCCGTATTTATAACATTCCAATCCCGTCTGTTTTACCTGCACAATCTCATTCTCAATCATCTGCTCTGTCACAGGTTCTTTCCGGAATTTTGCTTCATAGAAAATATATCCTTTATCATCTAATGTGACGATGTCAAACTCTCCATTTTTTCTGTCCACCGGATCATCATAGTAATACTTTCCTATTTTTTCAAAAATTTCATCCATCAATCCCTTACGGTTTCTTCTGATAAGGTACTGCCTGCATACATCCTCAAAAACTTTTGGGACATATTTTGTTTCAAAATCTTCTGCAATATAACGGTCATAAAAAATATCTGAATCCATGATATTCATGCGGGATGAATTTCTGAAAATATATTTATAGTAAAACAATGACAGGTTATCCGAAATAAAATATCCCGATTTTTTCCGATTGTTTTCATCATTAATCGGTGTAATTTTGTTCACAACATCCATACGTATCAATTTGTCAAGCACATCCACAAGCGCAGGACCGCTCGAAACATGTGACTGATCAAGAATGTCCTTGTATCTGGAAAAACCTTTTGCCAGCGCTTCAAACACTTCATTGACATTTGTGATCTTTGATATTTCCGAGTTTAAATACATTGACACTTCGTTTTCCAGACGCGCTCCCGGTGATGCGATCAGATCTATGATATTCTCTCTCACACTTTTCTTTTCATCAATCAACCGGTTATAGTATGGGATTCCTCCAAATACACTGTAAATCCTGACTTTGTCCTCATCTGAAAAAGCAGGATAAAACAGTGCCGACTCATAGTAATCCATCGGTTTCAGGTTCAACGTAAGGTCGATTCTTCCATATAGCGGATTCTGTTTTGCCAGAAGTTCTTTCATCGTATCTACATAGGAACCACAGATAATAAGCTTCATATTAGAACGGTCACGGTATTCATCGATCACAGACTGCAGCACACTGTCCAGTCCTTTTACATTTTCACGCAGATACGGGTATTCATCCAAAACAAGAATAAGTGGCTCTTTTTCCGACGTCCGAAATAAGAACCGAAGCAGGATCTCCATATCGGCAAATGCAGGCTTTGGAAAATCGAATGCTTCTCCTACCAGTTCAGAAAGGCTGTCTACATTATTCTGTTCCGTTGTCTGCTTGCATTCGTAATAAATACTTTTCAGTTCTGTTTCCTTGAGCACCTGCCTAATCAATTCACTTTTTCCGATCCTTCTTCGTCCATAGATCAGAGAGATCATCTGACCGTCTGTGCAAAACATGGAATTTAATTTTTTTCTTTCTGTTTCCCTGCCATAAAATTTCATAATCATGATACCCTGTCTTTCCTGCATCAGAAATTTTGCTATCCTAAAGTTCTCCAACAATAGAATGCTCGCTCTACAAACATTCTATTGTCATCAATTATAAAATAAGTATAATTATTATTTTTTGGAATGTCAATTTTTATTCGGTCGCAGCCGAGTCAGTTATAACTGAATAAAAAAGCGTCAATCTCGGAAATTCTCCAAAATCAACGCTTTTTGTTATTTTACATAGTATAAATCACTTACCACTTTCAACTATGCAATCATTATCTCATATAATATACATAGTTCTCTTTTCTTGCGGCCGCCTCTTTTGCCGGCTCTGCTGCATATCCGAGTGCGCAGTGGCCGATCCCTTCGTATTCGCCCTGAATACCAAGATCAGCAAGAATTTTTTTGCCGAAATCAGATTCGAATTCCTCTTTCGCCCTGTGGATCCAGATACTTGCCACACCGAGGCTCTCTGCGGCATTCATCAGGTTGCCCATCACAAGAGAACCATCATACACATGTGTTGGAACTGCCTTATTGGCAAGTACCACAAGAATGACCGGTGCTCCATAGAACGGGTCCATGCTTTCTGGTGCTCCCATGATCTTACGGTTTTCTTCCGAAAGCTGGTCACGCAGTTCCTTATTTGTCACTGCAAGGATGATTGGGGACTGTTTTCCCATTCCCGTTGGTGCGTAGGTTCCGGCTCTTACGATCTGTTCAAGTGTTTCCTCCGGAATCATATCCGGTTTGAAATTGCGGCAGCTTCTTCTTGTCTCTAAAACTTTTAATGTATCGTTCATGATTGGGACCTCCTGATTTTTTATCTGGGATTATTATAGAACGCTTTTGTAAGAAATTCTATCGTTTTTTCATTTCCTATCACTTATTACAGTCCGCTCAGATCAATCTCATAAATCAGTTTTTCCGGCTCTTTTTCCTGCATGAAGAAAAGGATCATATACCACGGCAGATACAAAACATCTGCCTCTTTTTCAATATTTGATTTTGAGAAAACAATGCTTTGTTCGAACTCCCACTGTTCCACCTTCATTGCGTGATCCATTGCCAGATGCTTTTTATAATTATTTCCAGACTTTATCTCCACAAGTTCCGTATGAAGTCCTTTTTGCAAAACAAAATCCAACTCTCCAATCTTCTTGGAATCATAATAATGAAGCTCAAATCCATTTGACTTCAGGTTTTGTGCAAAAGCATTTTCCAGAATACTTCCCCTATTGATTTCGACATTTCCCATCAAAAGATCAAACTGAATATTTTCCATGCAGGAAGCACAAAGCAGTCCCACATCATTCATATATAGTTTGAACAGATTCCGTTTCTCACTTAGCTGCAATGGAGCCTGTGGTTCCGTCACGTTATAGCAAGGCAATGCCACTCCCGCATCTGCAAGCCAGTTAAAACTGTCCTCGTACCGGATATGTCTGGCGGATGCATTGATACTGTTTAACTTAAATCTGCGGTTTTTCTCATTGAGCTGTGCCGGAATACTGTCAAAGATTGCTTTGATTTTCGCTTTGTCGCTGCCTTCAGCATATTTTGCAATATCTAACCGGTATAACTCCAGAATGCTTCTCTGATTTTGCACAACTTTTGCAATATCGTGCGTGTCAATATAAATCTGAACGGTTTCCGGCATGCCCCCGACCACAAGATAACTGTAAAATAATTTGCAAAGCGTTTCATGCACGGAGTCAGAAACCCTTTCTCTTCTGTCATAACAGTTTTTCAAATACTGCAGCGTCTTATCCTGCACCCCATTTGCCCACAGATATTCCTCAAAATCAAGCGGATACATTGGTAAAATCTGCTCGAAGCCAACCGGATATGATCTCACTTCCTTATACCTCACTCCAAGCAGAGAACCCGATTCTATATAGTCAAACCTGCCATCCTCCACGAGAAATTTGATTGCCGACCGGACAGCAGGACATTCCTGCACTTCATCAAATAAAATCAATGTCTTTCCCGGTTCCAGCGGTGTCTGGAGATATGCTGTCAGATTCGTAATGATTGCTTCTGCTGTCAATTTATCTTTGAAAATATCGGCAGCTTTTTCATCCGTCACAAAATTTATTTCTGCAAAATGTTCATACTCATTTTTTCCAAATTTCCTGATCAGAGTTGTCTTGCCAATCTGTCTCGCGCCTATAATGCACAGCGCTTTCCCTTCTGTATTTTCTTTCCATTTTAAAAGTTCCTGATATACTTTTCTTTTTAGCATGTCACGCCCTCCAAATGTTAGGATTCCCTTTTCTTATATTCATATTAACATTTTTCCAAAGTATTTCAAGACTTCCTGTAACATTTTTCCTTCGTTTTTGCCACATATTTGTAACATTTTTCCGTAATTTTATATGTATTTTTGTAACATTATTCGTGACATTTTTCCAGCTTTTGTTTTTACCGGATTCTCTTCCGGTCGTATACCACGATCGTAAACATAATAAATAACGGTATCTTCACCAACGCCAGCATAAGCATCACATCCGTATTCCAGAAGGACGCGCTTCCAAGATGCAGGAAGTCAAAATTGGTCATTGCATACAGCAGGGAATTGCCAAGTCCGATTCCTGCGCCCGGAAGCAGTGCCTGCAGCCAGTCGCCGAGTTGTCCAGGCATCACGGTATACACGAGAAACGGCAGCAGAACAAAAAGTAACGCCAGTGCCAGAGCCGATACATTGCTTTTTGCAAGGGAAGACAGCAGTAAGGTAAAACAGATTGATGACAAGAATAATAAAAATCCTCCCAGCAGATTTGCCCACTGTAACTGACCAACATTGTATGGAAGCAGTGTCGTCACAGAAAAGCTCAGCTGGATAGAGGTTTTCGTTCCCTCCCATCCAAAGAGACTATTTGTCACGACAATCCATGTGATGCCGCACAACAGATAGAGCATCCCCGCGATAAGACACGCCGAAGCAACTTTTATGATTGCAAGCTTCCTCTTTCCGTTTTTCGTACAGCGGATAATATCATCCGCTCCTGTCTGATACTCGGTTGAAAAAATCGGTGCCACGATCACCGCACACAGGATTGTGATCAGGAAAATGAAAATCGTCTCATATTCCATGGAGTCGCTCGGAGCGCCATAGTAATACTCGTATGGCCGCTGTACTTTTGCAAATTTGGAGAGTGCAACCTCTTTTGCAGCCGGATGACCGGTTTGCTCCATATCGATAACCGATGCCAGTCTGCTCTCTAATAAGTCATAGTATTCCCCAACTTTATCAATCGAAATGTCCGCGATCACCGGTGACATTCCATTGTTCCGGTCTGCCAGCGCCTCCTTGATTCCCCGGATATATGGCTGATAAGCGCTCAATTTTTCATAGTATACTTCACTCGGAATATTGTCCCCATAGACAGAATCATATGTTTTATATACTTCCTGATATCTGCGCACCGCATCTCTCAGTATTTCCGGTTTCACAACTCCCTGCACCATATTACTTTTATAATAGTTGATTGCATCCTTTCCAGTGATTTCCACGTAATTTCCAGATTCGTCCGTCTTTTGCACAGTCACAAATGTGATTGGGATGTATGCCATAAACACAGCCAGCAATACGGAAGCCACAATCAGAATCCATGTCCGTTTTGTTTTTAAAACTCTTTTTATCTCAAGTGCCAGTAATCTCATAAGCGCGCCTCTCCTTCCTGTGGAAACAGCCAGAGGTATAAGTCCTCAAGCCGTGGCACTGCCGAAACCGAATCCGGCGTCTCTGCCTGGTCAGACAGATAACGGATCGATGTGGTTCCATCTGCCTCATTTCTTAAATTGATCAGTTTTAATGCACGCTCCCATTTCACCAAATCAGAAGATGGAATTTTGCACTCCCAGATTTTTCCATCTACCAGTCGCACTAACTGCTCGGTCGTATCGTTTTCGATGATTTTTCCATCTTTCATGATCGCGTTCTGGTTTGCGATATATTCCACGTCCGACACGATATGCGTGGAGATGACAACAATCCTGTCTTTCGCGAACTCCGAAAGCAGATTACGGAAACGCACACGCTCTCCCGGGTCCAGTCCGCTGGTCGGCTCATCTAAGATCAATACTTCCGGATCGTTCAAAAGTGCCTGTGCGATCCCAACTCTCCGTTTCATGCCGCCGGACAGCTTCACGATCTTCTTTTTACGCACTTCCGATAGACTTACCTGTTCTAACAACTCATCGATCTTTCTTTTTGCCTCCCTTTTTGGCATGCCTTTTAACGCCGCCATATATTCCAGATAATCCTGCACGTTGAATTCCGGGTAAAAGCCAAACTCCTGTGGCAGATAGCCGAAAATCCGACGGTACTCTCCCTGCAACGTCTCGATTGGCACTCCGTCATACAGGATTTTTCCTTCGGTCGGCTCCATGATCCTTGCGATCATGCGCATGAGTGTCGTTTTTCCTGCGCCATTCGCCCCAAGTAATCCCCAGACTCCGGGGGTGAATGTGATGGAGACATTATCTACTGCGGTTTTATCTTTGTATTTTTTTGTAATGTTTTCTACTTCTAATTTCATGAGGTTCATTCCTCCTTTCGATTCGCGTAAAGTTCATTCATATTTTTTAAAAAGCGTCATACTCTGATACACTCCGTACAGCACAAGCCCCAGAATGGACACAACGGTTGCCGGTGTCATCCGCATCCATAACATCTGTTCTGTTGAACGAAAACTTATTACTATGATTGCGATTAATACAATTCCAAATCCCAGAAAACTCTGACACAGCTTTTCTGATTTTATTTTTTTCAACAACAACAGGTAACCATCGTTGGCAAGTAAAAACGGAATCAGAATACAACCTGCCAACTCTGCAAATGTAATGGATGTTGTGTTCCATAAAACCAACAAAACGGATGCGACAAGCAGCACCTCGCCGCCGAAAAACAGCAAAAATTTGGAAAACAAAACTGTTTTTATGGAAAAGACCGATACACTCTCCATCTCAAACATCTGATATCGTATCGACCGGTACAAAAACGGCAATAGCATCATCGGCACTGCGATGGCAAAACAGACAACAAAAAACACTAATTTTCTGGTTGTCATAAAATACGGATCTGACAAAAGATTTCTCAGTATCAAGCTTGTTATAATTGCAATTAACAGCTCAAATGTCCACATTTTGATTCCGCAAAATTTTAGTTGACATAATAACAAATCACGGAATTTATTTTTGTTTCGATAGGATTTCTGAAACTGGGCTTTTGCAAGTTGTATCACAGGTTCTTCGACCGCCTGCATATGCTCAACATTGTTCAATTTGCATACATCATATGTTTCAAATGCCCTGCTTAATTTTTCTTCCATTTTCCGGCTCATCTTAAATTTCCTCCTTTCATTTCCTTCTCGATCACCTTTAAACTTACCTTCAATCTGGACTGCACTGTACGCATTGGCAGACCAACAATTTCTGCGATCTCACGCAATTTCAGATTTTGTCCGAAACGCAACAGCACGATTTCCTGATCTTTTAGCTCCAGATTTTTTACCAGACTACAGATTACAAGCTCTTCCTCCACGTTTTTAAAATCTTTTTCCACATAGGACGGTTCTTCCTGTAAGTCTTCCAACGCGGTATGCTGGTTCCATTTATTTTTCTGCATATCAATACAGGTGTTTGCTGCAATTTTATATAAAAAGGCTCTGAATTTACCGGAAAATCCGAAATTTCCAAGATATTTCACAGCCTTCAAAAAAGTTTCCTGTGCCGCATCTTCCGCCTGTGTGCGATCCGGCGCATGCCAGATGCAGTACCGCAGTATCTCCTGGTAATACATGGAGATCAGTTCGTCCAATGCAGACGCATCCCCATTTTGCATTTTTTTTATCAGTATCTCTTCGCGCATTAAGATATTCTCCTTTACAGTCCACCTGTTCTGTGAAACTGTAATTATTTTTCTTGTAGGACGTCTCCTGATTATTATAACGATTGAAGGGTTGGATTTGGATGAAGGATTTTGGAATTATTTCACAAAAAAACTACTCCGTGAAATCTGAAATGACCTCACGAAGTAGTTCTGCCTATGTTTGTATTCTATTTTCTTACATAGCCTGTTTATAGTACCTTTTTGCCTCTTCACCAGAAATGTGCATAATCTCCTTTATTTTTTCAATAATATCATTTTCTGACATATTTAACTTCATACATGTTTCTATAATACCAGATATTTTTCCCTGCTCAATTCCTTGTTCCCAAATCCCTTCACCCAAATTACACATATTTGTCAACCTCTCTTTCCTGTCTCCCTCTAACTTTATTCCAAATTCTTTGACTAAATTTTTTTCTTTCTCCGAAAATGACAGTTCCTGTGCAAAGATTGCTCCAAGAAAACGATGCAGTTCATGCCCTCTGTCTTCATCCATTTTCCTGCTTAACCGAATCGTCACAATATGAATCATATCATATTTGTCTTTCCACCTTGACTGTCCAAACACATTTTCATTTTTTAACGCAATCTTATTCAGGCTATTTTCTCTTGTGTTCATACAAATCCAAATAGAATAGACCTTTTTCATATCATTATAATGCTGGTTCTTAAATTCTCTGCCAAGCTGAGAAGACACTTCCCTTGCTGCATAAAAAATTCCCCTCATCTCCACATCATAAAGCGCAGGTTCTTCTTTTTGTAACTCCATATTTACAATAATCTTTGCCAGTTCATTTTGGGTTCTGACATAAAACAAAACGTCAAAATAAGTAACACCTTCATTATGCACTTTCTTTTCTGTATTCATGCCGGAAATCGCCATCGTTTCATCTTCCAGCCTTTCATTGGTAAACCCTGCCTCTACCGGCGTCCTTCCAACTGATGGTTCTCCCTCAATCAACTTTGCAACTTCTTCCGGTTGCATCCCCTTAAAGTCGTCCACGCTCCTGATAAGAATGTTTGCCAAAAACGGTTTTTGTGAATTCAGCCACTTGGCATTCTCATCGTACTGTTCCTGCATACTGAGCTGCTGCATAATTGCTTTCATATCTGCCATGATAGTCCTCCTGTTTTATGACAGGACTTTCTTGAGTTCTTAGAAAAATCCTGCTTTTGTAAATTGTCTGGAATAAAAGCATAGATTTTCTGATGAACTGCTTATCATGAATTTAAGAATAAGATACAAAATCTTATCAAGATCAGTATTTCTATATCTGAAAACTCTCTGCACCCTTAGAAATACTGGAAAATATTATGCTTTGAGTGGATTATAGCAAAGGAATTTATGGATGTAAAAAAGATTTTTCTTTCCCACAAGCCAAAATCAACCGGAACACCTGCTCCGCCGCATTCCGCATATTTTTCTGCGCAGTCTCCGTGTTCATGGCTTCATCCAGTGAACACACTCCCGGCAGGATGGAGAAAAATGCATCGATTCCCTTTTCGTTACATTTTATGGCTTCCTCTGTCACACTTCCGGCAAAAGCAATCACTTTACAATTGTAGTTTTTTGCTGTCTTTGCTACACCGACCGGAACTTTTCCCATTGCCGTCTGAAAATCAAGACAGCCTTCCCCCGTCACCACGACATCTGCATCCTTCAATTCATTTGTCAGCCCGACTGCCTCAAGCACAATGTCGATCCCCGGTTTCAGTTCCACATTCGGAAGCCCCCACAGAAACGCAAATCCAAGTCCTCCGGCTGCACCCGTGCCCGGAATGTCACTCAGCTTTTTGCCGGTAGATTTTTCCAGACATGCTGCATAGGACTGCATCGCCCTGTCCATGCTCTCTTTCTCTTCTTCCTTCACACCTTTTTGCGCTCCGAAAACGTAAACACACCCCTGCGCTCCACAGAGTGGATTTGTCACATCACACGCAATCTGAAAATGACAGTCTTTTAACACTTCCGGCACACGATTATTTTTTATCTGTACCACTTTTTCCAGCGAGTCAAAAACCGGTGGCAATCTGTCTCCGTTTTCATCCATAAAATCATAGCCCAGTGCAGATAACATTCCGATACCGCCCTCTGTCGTCGCACTGCCGCCAATTCCAATGATAAATTTGCGGCATCCCTTTTGTACTGCATCCAGGATCATTTCTCCGACTCCTGTGGATGTCGCTTTCCACGGATTTAATGGTTCTTCTACCAGTGTAATGCCGGATGCCTCCGCCATTTCCATCACCGCTGTTTGATCTGGCAGAATGCCATATCTTGCTTTCACTGGATTTCCCATCGGACCTGTCACGGTCACATACTCATACGTTCCGTTCATTCCTTCTACCAACGCTTCCACTGTGCCCTCGCCTCCGTCCGCGAGCGGTTTTACGACAACATCCAAATTATCTGCTGCAATTTTCCTGCCCTTCACGGCTGCTGCCCCACCGCCACAGTGCGCACACGTCGCCGCAAGAATCCCCTCTTTACAGGCGTTTCCCGCCTGCATACTTGTCATACTCCCTTTAAAAGAATCAATTGCCACTACCACTTTCATATAAAATGCCTCCACCTATGATTCCAATATTGTACCATAGCCGGAGGCATCAAAACAATGATTCCTATTTTATAGTTTACATAATATTAACAAGCCGCAATGTGTGTAACCAGATGATCACATCTTTTAAAGAGATCAGCTGTGCTGTTACCATCTTCTGAAATTCTTCTCCCGGCTCCCGCATATCCGGAATACAGATCACATCAATTCCCGCAGAATATGCCGCCTGAATCCCTGCTTCGCTGTCCTCTAACACCAGACAATTTTTCCCTGGCTCATTTGCATCCTCGCATGCTTTCAAAAAAATATCAGGAAAAGGTTTGCCACGTTTCACATTTACACCATACACCAGATGATCAAAGTAGCCACGAATCCCATTCTGCTGCAAAATTCCCTCTGCGCGGTCTTCGGTGCTCGATGTTGCCAGCAGTATTTTGTAGTGATTTTCCTTTAAATACGCCAGCAGTTCGCGTGCGCCCGGTTTCAGTGCAACGCCGTCTTTTAGATACTCTTTTTCCCTCTCATCCACAAAAGTCATTCCCTCTTCCAACGTGATTGGGAGCTGATATCTTTCTAACAGAAGCTTCATATTTGCAAGACTGGTTTTTCCACTATAATCCGTTGCATATTCCTCCAGCGTCATGGAACGTCCGTATTTTCCGGTCAGCTCCTCATACAATCGGAAGGAAATGATCTCGCTGTCAATTAACAGACCATCCAGATCAAAAATCACTGTATTTTTCATGCTGTTCTCCTTCTATATTGTTACTGTTCCCTCGTACCTCGTTCCAGTAACGATTCGCAGACTTATTTTATCTCTATTCTGAATTTTATCACAGCAAAAACCATTGTATCTTTAGAAAATGCGACTTATAATATAACAAAAGCGACAAGGCGGTAGTTTTTATGTTCAACAATTCCCCTTCTCTGTCCCTCGATCCTTCCGGCAGGGAACTCATTGAAAAAAATACGCAATTATTTGATCTCTCCGTCAACGACATGGATCTGCACCAGTATCTTGGCGGATATGTTCCTCCTCACTGGCACGGTGAGCTGGAACTGTTTGTGCTACTCGAAGGGCTTGTCACGGTTCGTATCGGCGACCAGTCCTATGAACTGCAAGCCGGGGAGGGCTGTTTTATCAATACAGAGATCATTCATGCCGTTGTTCCAAAAACCGCCGCTCCCTGCCTGTTCCGCTCCTTTGTGTTCAGCACCGACATGATCTGCGGAACCCCGGAAAGTGTATTTCACATCAAATACGTGCGCCCGCTGTTGGAAAATGGTCCATCCTGCTTTGTGTTTCATGATACCTCTGAGGACGCTCCGTATTTTCAGGAATTTGACTGTGCCTACCATGCCTGTATCAGTGAAAACTACGGATATGAATTTCAGGTACGGAATGCGCTGTCCAATATCCTGCTTTGTGTTTTGTCCAAAATGTCTGTGGATTCCAGCCCTTCTATTTCTCCGATACAAGACGAACGCCTGAAAAAAATGCTGACCTGGCTGCACCGAAATTTAGATAAAACCATTTCTGTCTCAGAGATTGCGGACACTGCAAATATCTGTCCCAGAGAATGTCAACGCATTTTTCAGCAGTATCTGCATTACAGTCCGATCGAATATTTGCAGCGGATCCGTATTTTCCATGCCGCAAAACTGCTGACAGATTCCGACGCTCCCATCACAGAGATCGCATTAAACTGTGGTTTTTCCAACCCAAGTTATTTTTCAAAGCAGTTTAAAACAATTATGGGAAGCAGACCACGCGAATATCGTGCTGCTTCCCATAAGGAGATTTCCACTTATTAATTATTTCTGAAAATACTCTTTTGCAAATTCCATATCCTGTACCAGTTCCATGGTTCCAAGATATTTTCCGCTTTTATCGCGGACTGCCATATAAGTGACTAACATGGTTCTGCCGTTTTTATCCATCCAGACAGGTACTTTATCAAGTGTTCCCGCTCTGAATTCTTCAATAATACGGCGTACCTGCTGTTCGATCTTCGGTGGGTGGCAGGAGAACACCTCTCTGTCAATCGCCATTCCCGGTCTTTTGAACACTTTTGGACCTTCGTTGAAAAAGCGGTTGATATTATCTGTGTCCACAAACGAAATCTCCAGTGGGATGGTATTCAGCATTGCTGTCAGCTGCTCCACGGTCATGTGACCGCCTGCCATGACAATCTCATCCTGACTGATAGACGACATCTTTACGTCCTGTGCCTTCTCTGCGTCCTCCCAGACTCCGTTTTCTACACCAAAACACTCCGCGTAGTCTTTTGAGTCCCGGTAGATTCCAAACCATTCCTCATCCGTAAAGTTAAATGCACAATTTGGAAAAAGAATATTGGCTTCTTTATAGATCATCTCGTCTGCTCTTGTGAGTGCCGCCTCGAAACGTTTTTTCCACTCATCATCCTGTGAATCCGCTTTTTTCGCCAGCGCAGCAAATTCATCCCGTATCTCATCATCCACCGTCCACATAACATCCGACGGACCGCTGATCTCATACTTTACCTTTAAATGCGGATAAAGAAGATCTCCCTTTTTGGCATAATGGATCGCAAGCTGACGGACTTCTTCTATAAGCTTGTACTCTACATGCCCATTCTTTAGGGCTTCCCTACATTTTTCAATCGTTTTGGCAAGTGCTTCGTTCTCCAACGTAAATGTGTGAAGCGGATGCCCCGGAATCTTCACAAGCTCCGCCGTCTTTGCAAATCTCTGTTCCCGGATAGAATCTACCGTTGCTTTTTCAGCATTTGCGATCTGCTCTTCTCTTGTTTTTCCATGAAACAACGCAGAATGAACATCACACAATCTCTGCACTTCACTGATCGGTGTTCCCTCTTTGATAAGTTCCTGCTCTGCATTCATGATCTCTGCCGCGTCTACCGACTGAAATTTTTTCACAAAATCAACGCGGACACTCTCCAATTCCTCGCCTGCTCCGAGGCGTTTCAGGTAATCTTTAATGGTTTGCTTCTGCTCTTCTCTATTCATACTTCCTACGCTCCTTTTGGCAATGATACTGTGCGATTTATTTTCATATATAGTTTCCTTTTTTTTATCTTTACTATACGCAATTGGGAGCAGAATTTCCGTTGTTTTTACAACATTATAGAATTTCTCTGATTTTTTCCTCTACCACATCCATGTCTGTTGTCGGCTCAAACCGTTCTACCACATTGCCTTCCCGGTCAATTAAAAACTTTGTAAAGTTCCATTTGATATCTGCGCTCTCCATATAGTCCGGCCGTGTTCTTGTCAGCATACTTTCAAGCATTGGTGTCAGATTACATCTTCCGCTTCAAAATCATAAAATTTACTCATTGTTTTTCTCTTCTTTTATATAGCTCGCAATTTAATTGTGTTCAATCTTTATGTATAATAAAATACAACCTATTGGCATCTTTGTCAATAGGTTGTACACAATTAATTTTATTTCATAAATTTTCCAAAGAATCCTTTTTTCTCTGGCTGTTTCTCATCCTCTGAATCCTCTTCTTTTCCTTCCTGCTCTTTCCACTTAAAGTACTCAGAATCCAGATTCACGCTGATCTCAGGGGCAGCTTTCTCTGTTTTTTCTTCCGGCTGTTCTTCCTCCGTTTCTTCAAACGAGATTCCCTGCTGTTCAAAATAATCGCGGTTGATCTTGATCTCGGGCTTCACTGCTGCATAAGGAGAAGATTCCGTATCCTCTTCTTTCCACTTCTTCTCCTTCGCAATTTTCTTATTCCGCTCCTCAATAATAGCCATGTATTTGTCCGTATCCTTAAGATCCTGCAACAGACTCTTTAACTCCAGCTTGTCACCGGAAACCAGCTTGCGTTCATTGGCAAGCTTCTCTCCCATGCTTTCATAAACGGATTTCACAGATTCATTCGCCTCGTCCATAATATCAAGTATCCGCCGGAGCGCTTCATCCGTATACATAACCGACGCGGCATAAACGTCCTCTGCTTTTGCTCTGGCGTCATTGATGATTTCTTCCCCGATCTTCCGGTTTTCTCGCTGCGCCTGCTCCCTGCCCTGCTTCGTCAGTTCGTACTCATCCATAACTTCTGACATGCAGACTGCAAGCTGTTTTAAAACATCCAGCATCTCTTTCTTATTTACGACCAAATAGTTAGAATCTCTCTCATATGGATTGCTTTTTGATAAAAGGACATGTAATTCCCTGAGAACCTTTTCCATATTGTCCTGTGCGCTCATTTTGAATCTCCCTGCCAATCCCGACTTATGTAAACTTCTTTTTCAACGTATGTCCAAATGATCCACTGATACCGGAAAATTTTTTTACTTTTTCATCTTGCGGGATTTTACTTTTTTCACAATTTTCTTAATTAATACTATAATGAAAATGACAAGTAAAATCAACACCGCAATCGCACCAACAATGATAGCAGTAAATTTATTTGGATTTTTTACAAGGTCAACGATATTCCTACTGTCATCTACCTGTTTTCTGTAATGTGTGGTGCTGTAGTATTCCGGCACATTGGCTATTCCGTCGCCGTCTGTGTCCTCAAATGACTCCATGTATCTTGCGATCGCATCCCACGCTTTTAACTCTTTTCCATTCTCTGTGATAATGACATCCTCGAAGTCTTCGATCGGTGTTCCGTCGGCGTATTTTGGAACCAGTGATAACAGTCCGTAAGACATATCTGTTACGGCACTTAACATCTGTCCGCTGTAAAGGTCTGCGACCACGCGGTATAATTTATCATCCTCAAGCTCAATTCTCTGTGTACCATCGTCCAAATACACATCTGTCACTTTATTTAAGATCATGCGGTTTGGATTGTAAGTAAAATCAAGTCCGCTGCAATATAATCTCGCCGTTGTCATAAAATCAGAAACGGATGCGTCGATCTCCGCTGCCGTCTTTAACTCTTTTCCGGTCAGATACACGCTGATCAGCGGATAGCCAGGCACTCCGTCTGCACCGATTCCAAGGGAAAAGGAATTGAACACCTGCTCTACTGTAATGTCACCTTTTGCATAAGTATCACGTACCGTTCCACTTGGAACGACTGCAACATCCACCGGAACACCGTCATAATCGGCTGCATTTTCCACCGCATACACATAGGCGTCCGACATAATATCGCCGAGGTTGTGTTCCTCATGGATATTTTCCAGATCTTTCTGTGTGGAAAAATCAACATCATTTTCCACTAACACCTGATCTTTGGTATAGCCGAACTGTGCCAGATAGTCGGTGTCCACAGTATCCATAAACTGATCAATGGCGTTCTGTGTCTCTGCATCCTGATCAATGTCTGTTGTGACCGGCACAATTTCGTAAGAAGTCATCTCCCAGCGTCCATCTGCTTTCTGTGTCATGGAAAGTTCGCCGAGATTCTTACCATATTCACCGCAGGATACCACATAGGTATCTCCATGGACAATTGGCTCTTCCAGTGTTGTATGTGTGTGACCGCTTAAGATCAGATCGAGCTCCGGCACTGCCTTTGCCAGATTTTCATCCTCTGATTTACTCTCGTCCTCCCAGGTTCCGCTGTGGGAAACGCAGACGATCATATCAACATCCTCGTTCTCCCTGATCTCTTCGACCGTTTCTTTTACCGCCTCGATTGGATCTTTGAATAAAAGTTCACAGGTCGGCGCACAGGCAAGTGCATCTTTACCAAAAACGCCTACGACAGCTATGTCTGTATCCCCTTTTTCCAATACAACATAGTCACTGACCCCGTACTCATCAAATGCGTCTCTGATCAGCTGTTGTCCCTCACTTAAGCCTGCTGCCTCCATGGATTCCCAGTCCACATTGCAGACAACCATTGCCGGAAGATCATCCCCGGACTCCGCCGCACTGTTCAACATATTTGCAAGTCCTTTGGAGCGGTAATCAAATTCGTGGTTTCCGAGTGTGGTCACATCGCATCCCATATAGCCTAACATGCGGATTTCTGCCGCCTGCGTCTCAAAAACAGTCTGGATCAGTGTTCCCATGGAAAAATCACCGCCATCAATCACCAGCGTGTCAGGATTTTTCGCTTTCTGCTCCTGGATCAAGGTGTTGATTCTCGCAAATCCTCCCACTTCTTTTTCCGCTTCGTCTACAATGGTCGTAAATGTGTTGAGGTGGGAATGTGTATCATGTGTGAATACAATATCCACCTGTTTTGCGGAATCTGCTGTCTCAGCGGAAACAGTCTGTGTTCCTGCAAAAGTTGTCAGGCATAACATGCCTGTGAGTGCCAATGCTGCCCAGTTTTTTCTCATATTTTTCTCTCCTTTGCTATTCCCCGAAAAATACACTGTCTCCCATCGCCTCATATTTTCCAGTAAAAATAAAGAGCAAAACTACTTCAGATATGATCGCAGTTCTGCTCTTTTTGTATTTACTATTTTACATAAATTTTACATTGATGTAAAGAAGTCCTGTGACTTTTACATCTGTTTTTTCTGTGCTTTTTTCTCAGCTTTTGCCTGAAGCTTTGCAAGTTTTTTCTTTGTCGGTCTGAACAACCGGAAAATCCTGTAAACTTCCAGAACGATCAGCAGACCAAAGATAATATCAATTGCCAGTTTGATTTTGTCTGAAATTCTCATTCCGTCTTTGATCTGGGAACCCGGCATTGCGCCATTCATGCTCTTGCTGTTTGCGATCGTGTAAAGTACACGGTGCATTGCCTGTCTTGCATAGTAGTAAGTTGCAGGATCACTCTTGTCAAAATTGTATCTTGCAGATGCCGGAAGGCTTGTCAGTTTCACATCTGCCCCCGCCTCCGTCATCTGGTAGCCATCCATAAATACACCGGTATTGGCATTGTCTGTCATAACGATTCCATCAAATGCCCACTCGTTACGAAGGATTCCTGTGATCAGTCCATAGTCACCGCCTGCCCAGGTTGCACCGGCTCTGTTGAAGGAAGTCATAACACCCTGTGAAGCACGGATTGATTTTGATGCGTTCGCATAGCTTCCATCTTCCTGTTTCTCGACATAATTTAAGGTAACGTCGCCGACTTTCATGCACATCTCAAATGGTACAAGATAAATCTCTCTTGCAGACTGCTCATTAAACCAGGTGGCAACACTGAATTGTCCGTCACGGTCACCACGATGGTTTTCCTGATCGTTGAATGCAAAATGCTTGATGTAAGTATACATACCTTTGGAAGCAGCTCCGTAAACTTCTCTGGAGGCAACGGCTCCTGAGAGGAATGCATCTTCGGAATAGTACTCTCCGTTACGACCGGAATATGGTGTTCTGTGGATATTCATGGATGGTGCATACCAGCCATCAGCTCCTCCGAGCAATCCTTCATTTCCGATCATTGTTCCATATTCACTGGCAAGGTCTAAGTTCCATGTCTGTGCAAGCGTCATTGCGTTTGGGAACATTGCTCCTGTACCACCATAAAGCAATCCTGCTGCGGTGTCCGCATCAATATTAAAAGGTTTTTCTACAGAATCAATGTATTCAATACCATAACCGGACACGCCGACCGTATTATAAATTTCATCTGCAGTCAGTTCATCTAAAAGGTCATCCCAGAGCGGATCATCAAAATCAAGTCCCCTCATGTTAATCAATGTTAATCCATTATCTGCACCATAGACAATCTGTGTGTCTGCAAGTGTCTCCGGCGCAACATCTGTACCGCTTGAAAAGCTGTCAAGCTCTGCGATCAGATCATCGGACGCTGTTTTCACATATGTATAGGAAACTCCATCTTCACCATTGATCTCATTTCCCCAGGTACTGATCTGAGTTCCTGCCTCCCCGTCATGTGTCGGGAAAGTTCCCTCCCAATCTGATCTTGTCAGATAAGTTACGTCTGCCTTGCAATCCTGTAACTGGTTTGTGATTGTCACACCCGAGTAAGAATCTGTTGCGTAGGTTGTCACATCGGTGTCTGTGTTCTCTGGTGTGTATACAGATACAAATTCTGCTTTTTGAGCTGGCTTCTCAGATTTCGCCGCAAGAATATTGTTAATTGCTGCATGTGCATTTGCTGCTGCTGTAATGTAATAATCTCCTGCGTCAAAAATATATGTCTCTGCTCCGTTTTCATCATAAGCTTTTAACTGCTCTTTGGAGAATGTACAGGTTACCGTCTCTTTCTCGCCCGGTGCAAGTTCGCTTGTCTTGCCGTAGGCTACAAGCTGTACGGAAGCTTTCTCTACTCCGTTTGCTTTGTCGTACTCGGTATATGGGGACTGTGCGTAGATTTCTACGACATCTTTTCCTGCCATATCTCCGGTGTTTTCCACATCAACAGTCACGGTGCACTCGTCACCAGACCATGTTGTCTGCATATTCGACCAGTCAAAGGTTGTGTAGGAAAGACCATAACCAAATGGATAGACCACTTCCTCTGTGTAATCATAATCTCCTGCATTTCCCTGATTTAAAACGGCATCCTCATAACGTGTCTCATAATATTTGTAACCTACATAAATTCCCTCTTCGTAAGTCACATAGTTATATTTTGTCAGTTCTCCGTTCTCATCCACATACTGATAATCGCCAAAATTCTGTGCAGCCGGAGATTTGGATGCATCTGCTGCAAACGTATCTACCGTTCTTCCGGATGGGTTTACCTGTCCGGTCAGAATGTATGGAATGGACTCGATTGCGGTGCAGGAAAGCACTGCTTTGACATTCTCGTAATCTTTTACCCAACCAAGCTCTAATGCAGCGTTGGAATTGGTTACAAGAATCACATTATCAAAGTTGTCATTTAAATAAGAAATAATTTCCAGCTCTGTGGAATCAGGCTCCAGATAACTTTTTGCCTTATCTTCCTCACTCTCCGCATGATTGTACATGGAACGCGGCATGTCACGGCCTTCGCCTGCCACTCTCTTTAAGAAATAAACCGGCACGGTATTCTTTACCGAATCCATGACCTCTGTGTTCTCCTGTAATACGGATAACGGAACTTCATGGATTGCAAAATCTTCTGCGTCACCAAAACTGATCGAACCGGAGCTGAGTCCGTATTCTTTCGACTGCTCTGAATAAAAATCCATTAAAGTTGTATTGATTTTTGCTCCTGCGTCCTCGAAAATCTGTGTCAGATTTCTTCCTCCCAGCATAGAATCACTGGCGGAAACAGTTGCTGAATTTACACTGAAAAAGCTGAACTCCGTATCCTGTGCCATTGGCAGGATTCCCTCATTACTCAAAAGCACCGTCCCCTCATCTGCGATCTGCTGATGAAGCGCTGCCTCTGCTTCTTTGATACTGTCCGTCGTATAATCTGCTTTGTTATACGTAAGATCAAGACCTGTTGTATCTACGTCGGAATTATCAATCTGTGTGTTGATTCCCCCGATCATACTGTCCATCATTCTCGCATAATTCGGAAGGATGGTGTTTACGACTGCGATGATCACTGCAAATAAAATGATCAGCACAGAACGTATTGTTGTTCCTATTATTTTTCTGGCTTTACTCATAGTTTCCTCCTCTTAAAAAATTCATTTCCGGCAGCAAAACTCAAGACTATGAAAGGTTTTGCTGCTTCTATTTACCATAAAAATAGCACGAAAGAAAAGAAAAATGCAGGTTTGGACGTAACCTGCATTTTGAGAGACATATTCCGTTGTTTTTTGTAAAATCCGATATTGTACGGGTTCCCATATGTTTTTATCGTCCATGCGGATTTTGGAAAATCATGCGGAGCAGATATTTGTTCTGTTCGGTCTTTATGACCATCTGACCGCCGTAATGCTCGACAATGTTCTTCATGCTTTTTGTTCCAAATCCGTGACTTCCTGTATCCTGCTTGGACGTAACCGGCATATGGTTACTGTCATAGACCAGACTTCCCTCATAAGGATTCACAATCTCCACCAGAAGGATTCCTTTTTTGTTCTGTATCTGCACAGATATCCAGCGTTCATGTACGTTTGAAATTTTCCGGTTTGCCTCGATCGCATTATCAAGGGCATTGCCGAATAAAGTATATAGGTCAAGCTCATCCATAAACGCAAGCTGGCTCCCATCTGCAATACAACTCATGGAAATCTGATTACTCTGACAGGTCAGTTTTTTCTCGGTTAAAACGGTATCCAGATATTCATTTCCGGTTCGGACCACCGCATCATAAGCAGCAATTTTACTCTCCATATCCTGTAACTTTGCCTTGCGCTTATCCTCATCACTCATCGTCGATAAAATCATGAGCTGATGTTTCATGTCATGATAATGCTGGTTTACAACTGCGATACTCTCCTTTGACATCTCGTAACGCAGCTTTGTCTTTTCCCAGAGCTGTTCTTTCTGTGAAAATTCGATGCGCTCTGTCTCCCTTTTCATCTGTTCCCGCTGATTCGTCAGAATAAACAGACAACACAGGATTGCATAAATGCTATGTATATGCGCATACCCCAGATAGTCCATCACAATGCTAAGTCCCCACACAATTCCCATTAAAACAACGGATGTTGTAGTCGCGGAAATCGCCCCGATCGGGTATTTTCCCTCATACACGGTTCCTTTTGCAAACCAGAAATACGCCAGAAGAAAAGAGCCTGCAAGACACGGAATGTATACAAGCGGATGTTTGTTTCCTATGATTCCACCTGTAAAATGTTCCACGAGAACCCGAATACAGTAAAAAATATGTTCCACACCATAACTTAAGGCAAAAATGTACATCGCCTCATAGATACTGCTTTCCGTACAGAAATAGATTGAAAAAATCAGTATCGCCCATATCAAAACAAACCACACAAACATAAGAATGACGGATTCCACCCGCAAAATCCCCTGCTGCATTTCCGTCCCGTAGTATTTTATGTAAAAAATGGGTAAGACACCAAGCAGACAGGTACCCACAATTATGATTGCCATCGCTTTTCCCATGCCATGTTTTCTTTTTTTCAATGGTATACAAAGTCCGATCGCCGGAAGCAGCATTTCTAACATGTATAGGAAATTAAAACTTGTCACTTCCATCTCAAATCTCCATTCCGACGTAATCGGCAAATGCCTCTAAGAACTCTTTTTTCCTGCTCCGGCTTAAAAATATCTGCGTTCCGCCCACATAAACAGTATCTTTCTTCACCTCATCCACATGCCGCAGATTCACAAGCTGTGACTGCCCGCTTTTGACAAAATAATATTCCGCCAGTTCATCTGCCATTGTTTTTAAAGGGATTCCGTGTTTTGAATACACCTTATCTTTTGTGTGGAAGAACATATCATGTCCCACAACCTCAATATATAAAATATCCTCGGTAGATATCTTGCATTTTCGTTCCCCTTCTGCAACCAGAAGCTGTTTTTCCTTGTGGTACTTTGACGTTACTGCCAGCACTTTGTCCATGGTCATCGCAAGCTGCTCATAAACAACCGGTTTTAAAATAAAATCCAGCGCATTTACCTTGTAGCCCTCTATTGCATACTGCGCCAGCGCCGTGATGAACACGATCTGTGCGTCCGCATCCACTTCGCGGATTCTCTTTGCGGTTGTCATTCCATCCTGATATTTCATATGGATATCCAGAAAAATCAGGTCATAGTCCGCAGAATAGTCATCCAGAATATCTATGCCGTCATTAAAAATTCTTACGATAAATGCTTCGTTTTTCTCTTTTTCATATTTTCTCAGATGCTCGATAAGTGCCTCCTGACACTCACGTTCATCCTCTACGATTGCTATTTTTAACATAACCTTCTCCCAGATGAGAAGAGTGCGAAGCCATAGTTTTGACTCCACACCCTGATAAATTTTTCACAATCTACAATGTAATATCTTCAACGGATATACCAAGTGAAGATAACTTTGCAAGTGTGACCTTAATCTGATAATCAAGTTCTTTGTTCTCCACACCGCCATTGGATTTTTTAATGCGCTGCAGATCCGTATATTTGTCAATTGTCAAATTGATAAGTTCTTCTCTTGTCATTCCATTATCCTCCATGCTATCACCGCCTTTCGTTGGTGATATTATAGCATAATGTAAAGTTCCTATTCAATTGTCAATGTACGATTAGGAGGGAAAACATTCATATTGAAAACTTTAAAGAATTTTTGAATCCATATAGAAGATACGCCACACATATCTCAATGAATTGTAAATTTACAATATCATAAAAAGAGCTGCGTACCAATTTCTCAGTACAGCAGCTCCATAAATCTTAAGCTTCCACTTTTTTTGCTTCCCCTTCCGGGAAGATGATTTTATTAACAAAAAAGAATACCACCATAGATACACCACCGTTTAATACGGTCGTTCCGATGTTATACAGCCAGTCCGGTACGAACATTCCTGCAACAGCAACCCAGATACAGTTGATGGAGTTTACGATACAGGTTACGATACAGAATGCAATCAGATACCACATTCCCTGATACCAGATGTTCCCTTTGCTGCGGAATACGAAGCTTCTCTGGATTGGGAAGTTAATACACTCACCAACTACCATTGCAATCATGTATGCACAGAAGTAAGGCAGTCCTCCATGTGCAGCGTCATAGCCGATAATGTTCCATTTGAAAGTCTCTCCAAATAAAGTAATATCGATTCCCGGGAATCCGAAATCAACTTTTGGAAGCCCTGCGAATGCAAGTGGTAAAAACAGTAACATAAAATATTTCAGTACTGTGATAAGGTTACTTACGATAACGAATAAACCACCTTCACGAATCCATTTTGATGCGCCCGGATGCTTCTCTGCAAATCCAAGCCATAAGCCTTTGATTTTCTCCATAATATTAATCCCTTTCTCTCTGGACTGCGGAGCTCTTCCTTGCAGTTTCGGAATAACTTTCTGCATTTATGTTCCGCTTTACTTGTCTTAATCCTAACATAAGATTTTTTTTATGGAGAAAAATTGCATAATCTGTGCTTTTTTTAGCATAAATGGTAAGGATTTTACAAAAATGGGATCATATATACCGGCAGATAATGGATGCCACTCTCCCATTTATAATCCTTCGTATGAACCACGTACTTATCTCTGATGCGGCTGCTATACTTATCGCAAAACACATCTAACGACTTATGCCCTCTGTAATTTCCAGACTTCACTTCTATCGGATTAATTTTATCTCCTTTTGGATTATTGTGTTCTAAATATGCTTCTACAGCCTGTGGCATTCCGCCAATCAGCATATACAACCGGAACATACGCATCAGATTCCTGTGCATTGCATTTCCGGCAGATTTTTTGCTTTTTAAAAGCAGCTTAATGGTATCCGCCGTGATTTCATCACCAACTGCCCACAAAAATTCTTCAAAATCCATCGGATACATGGATATCTTATGTTCTTCACTCGGAATCAATATATCCTTCGTATTCTTCTTTATCGATAAAAGTGCCCCTGTTTCAATGTATTTATATCTTCCATCTGCCACAAGATACTTGATTGCCTGTCTTGCCTTCGGCAATAGTTGAACCTCATCAAATATAATCACGGATTCCTTTTCATACAGTCTGACTCCGGTCAACTGTTGTAATTGGAGAAAGAAAAAATCCAAATTATATCGCAAATCCCCGTTCATCATCTCGCATTTGATACGCAAATCCCCACTCATTATCTTACATTTAATACGCAGATCCCCATAATCCTAATTAGCATATGCGATTCGTCTACACACTATTCTTTTCATACCTTAAGACTTTTTATTTGTATTCATACAAAGGACAAAGTTTTCCTTTAAGCTCTGTAGCTAACTGTATATCCATCATTCCTTCTACAATTTTTCTAATATTTTAAGACCAAGTTCAAAGGCCAGTAGCATGATTTTACTCTTATCATCCAATCTTGCACTGCCTGATAAACTTCTTGGCTCCCAGGATGAATGGTCAAGGTTATCTCCCGCATAAAAGAACTGGAAAAATTCTGTTCCCCTGAAATTACAGAGTGCCTGCATTCCAGCACACTCCATCTCGACACAGACCGCACCCATTTCTTTTCTCTTATTCACCTTATCCCTTGTTTCTCTATAGCAGGCGTCTGTTGTCCATGTGATTCCTTCCACATAAGGATATCCAAACTCTTTCAGAACTTTCTAAAATCATCCCTGTAATTATGATTCACATCAATTGTGTCACATGGTTTCGCATAGTGGTAACTCGTTCCCTCATCCCTGACAGCCTTAATCGGAATAATAATTCCACAATCTTCAATCCGTTTATCTAATACCCCACAATTTCCAAGCAAAATCAGTCTTTTACTTCCCATTGAAATTATTTCTTCGTACTGTCCCACGCATAAAGGTTCCCCGACCATTGATTTGAACATTGCAAATCTTTTTCCTTTATATGTAACTTCATAAATAGGATTCAAGCCACTTGCAGAATGAACACTCGCTATTTCTTTTGCACGAAAAAATTCCAGTACCTCATTGAAAAGTTCTTCTGAAAAACAGGAAATCGTAACTTCCGGAAAATTTTCAATCTTCTCCACACACATATCCGGGTTGATGATTGCAGTTTTATTTGCGTCAAATTCTTCTAATAACATTTTCTATCTATCTTACCTTCCTGTTTTTTTGAATCCATGCTTAAAGTGCTTGTATTAGTTCGTTATTAAATTATTGTTAGTCAGACAAACTTGAATTTTCAAATTAGTCTTTGCAAATAGCCTTTGAACCTTCACCATCAATTACAATTCCCTGACGGTTGTTAATTGGGCATAG